>Ga0247611_10001454_pt1 | contig 41895 bp, 45 predicted proteins | sample 177DNAGHGhighgp2_FD_192422 | JGI IMG/M metagenome (GOLD analysis project Ga0247611, IMG submission 192422) | Sheep rumen microbial communities from Palmerston North, Manawatu-Wanganui, New Zealand - 1770 DNA GHGhigh gp2 | ecosystem: Host-associated > Mammals > Digestive system > Stomach > Rumen... | reverse complement strand
AATTAATAATTTTCAAAAATTTAAAAATGGATTAGGAAAAAAAGGATACAAAAGATTTAAAATCTTTGCATTTGTTATTATGTTATTGGCTATAGGTGGAACTTCAACTGTTGTATTAGCAGCAGATGATCCTCTATCAGTAGTAAATAATTTATCTAATTTTATATTTGGACTAATTAGAGCAGTCGGAATGATTATTCTAGGATTCTCTATAGTTCAAATTGGATTATCAATCAAGAGTCATGATCCAAGCCAAAGAGCAAATGGATTCTTAACTCTTGCTGGTGGAATTGTTATTACATTCGCAAAAGAAATACTTAATATGATTACAGGAGGATAGAAATATCTTCCCTTTAATAAGGAGGTTTTAATATGAGCGATAACTGGATAGTACAGAATCTAGAAAATGCATTAGATACCTGGAATTCTAAATTAGCAGATATATGGAATCTTGTAACTCAAACTCCTGAAACATTTAAAGGTGGAGCAATTTGGAATGTAATAAAAACAATACATGGCGGAATGCAAGCAATAGGACTAGCTTTACTAGTCTTATTTTTTGTAATTGGAGTAATGAAGACTTGTGGTTCACTAACAGAAGTAAAGAAGCCAGAGCACGCTTTAAAACTCTTTATAAGATTTGCAATAGCTAAAATTGTTGTAACTTATGGAATGGATTTAATGTTAGCAATATTTAAGATATCTCAAGGAATGGTATCAAAGATTATTTCTCTTGCAAATATTAGTGGTTCAACTAAATCAGTTCTACCAAGTGCAATGATAACAGCAATAGAAGATTGTGGCTTCTTTGAATCAATACCATTATGGGCTGTTACATTAATTGGAGGACTATTAGTTACAGTTTTATCTTTCATAATGATAATGACTGTATATGGTAGATTCTTTAAATTATATTTATATACTGCAATAGCACCAGTCCCACTTTCAACTTTTGCAGGAGAGCCAACTCAATCAGTTGGTAAAAGTTTTCTAAAAAGTTATGCAGCAGTTTGCTTAGAAGGTGTAATAATCATTCTTTCATGTATTATATTTAGCTTGTTTGCAAGTTCACCACCTGTAGTTGATACAAGTGCAGCGGCAGTAACTCAAGTTTGGACTTATATAGGAGAATTAGTATTTAATATGCTAGTTTTAGTAGGAACTATTAAAATGTCCGACAGAGTAGTGCGTGAAATGATGGGATTATAATTCACATAATATATGATATAATTATATTGTAATTATATAGGAAGTGAGTATATGAGTATTCTTGGAACTATTGCTAAGGAAATATTTGATGAAACTATAGGTTCTAACGTTGCAGATAAAGGTATAAAAGTATTGGATAAAAAAATAGAGAAAAACAAAAAGAAATTATTTGAAGTTGGGAAGGGCAAAAAGGTTCTTATAGTCAATCAGAAATTATATACATTTAAAGATATGATGAATGTATTTGATGAAAATGAAAATATAAAATATAAGGTAAAAGGTGAATTTGCATCTATAAAACGTCATTTACATGTATTTAATACTAATAATATTGAGATAGCAGAAGTTAAAGAAAAACTCATTGCTTTAAGGAATCCACTATCTATGCAAACAAGAATAGCAGATTTTGATTTTATAGTTGGTGGTAAAAAAATGGCAAAATTAAAATCAAAAACATTCCTTAAAGACAAACTTGAATTAGATAATGGATGGATAGTAAAAGGAAATATAACTGGTTTTAAATATAGTATCTTTAATAAAGAAGGAAAAGAAATAGCTAAAGTATCTACTAAACTTCTGTATTTTGGAGATACATACAAGGTTGAGTATGATGAAAATGTAAATGAATTACTAATACTATTAATAGTGTTAGCTATGGATATATTTCATGCTCCATCCAAAAAAGAAGAATTTAAAGATACAGTAGATTATCATTTATGGCACTGGTAAAAGTGCTTTTTTTATGGAGGAAAAAATGGAGAAAATTAAAGGGTTGTTAATTAAACCATATGAATTACCTGAAGAAATTGAAATTGATAATACATTAGAAGCTAAGCAAGAAATTGTTGGAGGATATATTGAATGTGTTTATCTTCCTAATGATGATAGTGTTGTATTAATTTGCAATGAAGAAGGTAAAATCAATGGAATGAAATTAAATAGAGATATAGGACACGACATAATTGCCGGTCCTTTTTTAATTCTAGGAGATGATTATGAAAATGGTGATTTTAAATCACTAAATGATGATCAGATTCTAAGATATAAAATGAGATTCGATAAGAATAGTATTATTGAAACTGAAAATAAAATAACTGCTATTAGAATGAGTAATTTTAGGAGTAATGATTATGAAAGATAGAGTACAAGAAATATATAATGATGCTTCAGAGTATTTAAGAGATAATATAGAACATCAAAATAAACAAATTGATTATATACTAATAAATCCAAATAATGATGAATTATGGGTTATGTGTAGTGATGGTGTAGATACTGCAATAGAACTTCATTATAAAGATGGAATGATGAAAAATAACTATGTTCCAGAGTGGGATTATAACTTTGATTATTATGTTTATAATCTATTAGAAGATGGATATAAGATTGGTTATATTAGTGATGATCTTCATTATTCATTATGGAATTCTATTCATGAATTATATCCAGATGATATTGAATTTAAAAATGGAGTTAAAAACTATATTAAATATTGCAAGAACAATCATATAAATAAAGACTACATTGATAAAAAGACTAGTTTAGATACACCTGACATTATGCATTTATTTCAAAATAAAGAACGAGAAAGATAAAAAATATTAAAAAAAGTGAAATTTGTATTTTTAAGTCTTTTTTACAACTATTCCTAGTTGAAAATTAAAAATTCGCCTAGAGGAAAATAATTTTTTCGCTTAAAAATAAGTATGAAAATTAAAAAATGGTCATTTGCAATTAATTTTGAGTTAGTTTATTATTCCTAATCAAGAAAGGAGTGATACTATGTCTAAAAAAGTACAATTGCATAATGAAGTAATATTGTTTGGTAGAATTATGAATCGTCAAAAGAATATTAGATGTAATAATAAAAAAGCTATTAGAGTTAAATTAGCCTTACCTAATGATGATAATTATGACTTAAATCCTAATATTGCTTATATCTATGTTTATGATGATGGACAAATATATAATCAATTAAGAATTAACCAAGCAATTGGTATAAATGGTCACATTGAATCTAAATGGGGACAAAAGATTATAGTTGATGTATTAAGCTTTATTAAAGAAAAAGAAACTAATTAGTGTATATTTATTAAAAAATATGATATAATCTTCTTACATCTTATAAAGAGTGATGGAGGGACTAGCCCTATGAAATCACACCAACCTATTAAGTTAGGTGGTAAAGCTAGATCTATAAGATAACTTTTTAAGACTTAAGTTATCTTAAGTCTTTTTTGTTTCTAGCTAAGATGTAGAAAGGAGATATATGGATTCTAATAGAATTTCTTTCGGAAGTAGTGCATTCCTAATAAAAGATGATGAATTGAAAAAGGGTTGGGATTCTAATTTTATTTCATTTTTAAAAAATGAAGGTTTCAAAACTTGGGGAAGAAAAGGATATTTTAATGGAATAAATTGGATTTATGTAAATTTAAATAATAAAATTTATGCATTTGGAATTCCTGGAGTTGGTATAATTACTCCAGTTGGAAATCATGCAATAACAAAAAAAGAATTTATGAAAATCTATAATATTTATAAAAAATATGATCAGGAACACCCCTTAAAAATGGATTAGGAGAGAAAATATGAAAAAAAATAGATATCAATATATTGTAAGTATTGCTGGAAAAAAGAATAGATATGATTTTATTAATTATATAAAAACCAATTATAAATTAAAATTTAGGTTTACTGAAGATTATATGGCAGAAAGTCATTTTCCATTTATTGTTGATTTTAATAAAAAAGACTTTTGGGTATGTGAAAGTATAACATGTTGTGCTTGTGCAGCTCAGAATGGGATGATTATCTCATTTGAACAATTTAAAGAGTTAATGTTATAATGAATATATAGTGTTTTGTTAAATGGTGATTTTATGAATGTAGATAAGATAAAAAGTAAGTTGGAACAAAATAATAGAGTATCGTTCAAGTTGTATAGTTTAGATTATATTATCGAGATAAAAAACGAAAAAATTGAATTATATTCTCCTACATATCCAAACGATATAAGAAAGTATAATAATATAGATGAGTTATTAAACAGTTTTACTGTTTATAATGAAACATTAATTGAAGTGGATAGTAAGATAGAGAAAATAATATAAAATAGGAGTTATTATGAATGATGATTTAATTGGTTATTTAATTGCTACAGATTCCATTGATGAGTTTTTAGGATATGAACCAAAATGTCCAAATTGTAATTCTAAAATGATAGAAATTATATATGGTATGCCAGATTCAACAACTATGGAAAAAGCAAAAAAAGGAGAACTATTTCTTGGCGGTTGTATGATAGAAGATGAAAATCCAAAATACCATTGTAACAAATGCAGAAGAAGTTATTTTGATGATTTAAAAAAATATATTAATGAACCAAATAATTGGGAATAAAAAGAACGAAATTGTTCTTTTTTTTATGGAGGGATATTAGTGGAAGTAAAAATTAATAAAGAGATAAGAGATTATACTGAAAGTGTATATTTTGGATTATCTTTAAGACAATTTATATTTTCTATTGCTGCGTGTTTAGTAGCAGTATTATTATATTTTGTCTTTAAACCATATTTTGGAATAGAAACACTTTCATGGCTATGTATCTTAGGAGCTGCACCTTTTGCAGCAATAGGATTCGTAAAATACAATGGAATGAATGCTGAGGAGTTTGTTTTAGCTTATATAAGAAGTGAATTCTTAACTTCAAAGGAATTAACATTCAAACCAACAAATTATTACTACGAACTTTTAAAAGATAAAATAGGGGATGATAAAAAAGATGAAAACAATAAGGAACCTGTTCAAACAGGATAAAGAAAAATTCACTCCACCTAAGAGTGTACAAGATTGTATTCCAGTTCAAACAATTTATAAAGATGGAATATTTCAAGTAAGTAAAAATAAGTATTCTAAATGCTTCAGATTTACTGATATTAATTATGCAGTAGCTTCAAGACCTGATAAAGAAGCTATGTTCTTACAATATTCTGAATTATTAAATAGTTTAGATCCTGGAGCAACTTCAAAAATAACAGTATTAAATAGAAGACTTAATAGAGTAGATTTTGAAAAGAATATTATGATTCCACTTGCTAATGACAGTTTAGATGAATATAGAAAAGAATATAATGCTATGCTACTTAGAAAAGCACTAGGAGCTAATTCAATTATTCAAGAGAAGTTCTTAACTATTTCAGTAAGCAAGAAGAATATTGAAGAAGCTAGAAACTATTTTGCTAGAATTAATGCAGATTTAAATAATCACTTTAATCAATTAGGATCTAGATGTATTGAATTAACTGGAGAAGATAGATTAAGACTTGCTCATGACTTCTATAGAATTGGAGAAGAAAATATATTCACTTGGGATATGCTAGATAATATGAGAAAAGGACATTCTTTTAAAGATTATATTTGTCCTGATACATTTAGTTTTGAAAAAGACTATTTCACTATGGGCAATAAATTTGGAAGAGTTTTCTTTTTAAAGGATTATGCTTCATATATCAAAGATGATATGGTAGCAGAATTAACTGATTTAAATAGAAATTTAGTATTATCTATTGATGTTATTCCAATACCAATGGATGAAGCTATTAGAGAAGTAGAAAATAGAAGATTAGGAGTAGAAACAAATATAACTAATTGGCAAAGAAGACAAAATAACAATAATAACTTTAGTGCTGTTATTCCGTATGATATGGAACAACAAAGACAAGAATCTAAAGAATTTCTAGATGATCTAACTACTAGAGATCAGAGAATGTTTGTATCAGTTCTTACAATGACTTTAATAGCTGATTCTAAAAAAGAATTAGATGAAGATACAGAGAGTTTATTAGCAACTGGTAGAAAACATTTATGTCAGTTAGCTATTCTAAAATGGCAACAAATGGATGGATTAAATACATCTATTCCTTTTGGAGTCAGAAAAATAAATACTCTAAGAACATTAACTACTGAATCACTTGCGGTTTTTATGCCTTTTAGAGTACAAGAAATAAATCACGAAAATGGTATCTATTATGGAGATAATGTAATATCTAAAAATATGATAATTGCAGATAGAAGAGAATTACTTAATGGTAATTCTTTTATTTTAGGAGTTTCTGGTAGTGGTAAATCATTCACTGCTAAAAATGAAATTGTTTCAATTGCACTTCGTGATCCAAATGCAGATATTATTATAATAGATCCAGAACGTGAATATCCTAAGTTAGTAAATCAATTAGGCGGTCAAGTTGTTAGAATATCGGCAACGAGTGATAATCACATCAATGCAATGGATATGAATTCCGATTATGGTGATGGAGCAAATCCAGTTATTCTTAAATCAGAGTTTATTCTTTCATTATGTGAACACTTAATGGGTGGAAGTAATTTAGGGCCAAAAGAAAAATCTATCATTGATAGATGTACTGCTAAAGTTTATCGAGTTTATCAGCAAGGCAATTATCAAGGTGTTCCACCAACATTACAAGATTTTAGAGAAGAACTATTAAGACAAGAAGAACCTGAAGCTAAACAAATTGCACTTGCAATAGAATTATTTACTAATGGATCGCTTAATACATTTGCTAAAAATACTAATGTAGATACAAATAGTAGAATAATCTGTTACGATATTTTGGATTTAGGTAAACAATTACTACCAATTGGGATGTTAGTTGTCTTAGATTCCATTTTAAATAGAATAACTGCTAACAGAAGTAAAGGAAGAAATACTTATATCTTTATAGATGAAATATATCTATTATTCCAACACGAGTATTCTGCTAATTTTTTATTTACTTTATGGAAACGTGTAAGAAAGTATGGAGCATATTGTACAGGTATAACTCAAAATGTAGATGATTTATTACAATCTCATACCGCTAGAACTATGTTAGCCAACTCAGAATTCATTGTAATGTTAAATCAAGCTGCAACAGATAGAACAGAACTAGCAAAGCTTCTATCAATATCAGATACTCAATTAAGTTACATAACTAATGTAGGAGTTGGACAAGGATTATTAAAAGTAGGTAGTTCGTTAGTACCATTTAAAAATGAATTCCCTAAAGATACAAAATTATATAAACTAATGACTACTAAACCAGGAGAAGGAGAATAATGACTCCTTTAATGATATGGCTATTATCAAGTTTTATGGTAATAGCCTTTTTTATTTATCTTCTAAGAAAAATCATTGAAAATTATGAAAATATGATTGAGAGGGAAAAATATGAGCGATATAAAAACGAAAGATTTAAAACCAAAGTCAGTTAAAGCACTTGATAAGACAGTAGCATGGACTGAAAGAGTTAAAGATCCAATTGTATATGCTAATGAAAAATCAAAAGATGCAGTTAGTGGAGATGGAAATATAGTTGATTATGGTTCAGATAAAATAAAATATGTTTCTAATCGTGCTAAAGATGAGTCAATATATGCTGCAAAAAAAGGTGTCACTAAAACTAAAGATGTAGCAATTAAGAAATACCAAAAGAAAAAACTAGCTAAAGCGACAAAAACTGATAATGTAGGTAAAACTATAAAGACTAGTAAAAATACTGCTAAAAAGGCAGAAAAAACAACTAAGGAAGCAGCTAAATTAAGTAAACGAATGGCAGAACAAGGAAAGAAACTTGCAATTAAAGCTACTAAAGCAACGGTTAAAGGAACTAAAGCTGCAATTAAAGCAACTATTTCAGCAATAAAGGCAATTATAGCTGGAGTTAAGTCACTAGTTGCTATGTTAGCTGCTGGTGGTGCAGTTGCTATGGTGGCAATAGTTATTATTTGTTTAATAGGATTATTAATTACATCAATATTTGGAATATTCTTTTCTTCAGATTCAAGTAATCAAATTAAGATGAGTGACTGTATTGTTGAATTAAATGAAAAGATGGATGGAAAAATAGCAGATATAGAACGTAGAGAGATACATGATGAAGTAATTATTGAATCAAATCAAGCTCCATGGAAAGATATTCTTTCTGTATATGCAGTTAGAGTATCCAATGGAAATACAGAAGAAGTTATGACAATAACACCGGAAAAGAAAAAAATACTTGAAGAAGTATTTTGGGATATGAATTATTTAACTTATGAAACTAAAGTAGAAAAATATAAAGTCAAAACAATCGATTCTAGAGTTCATGTTGAATTAAGTGGTAATAGTCATTATCAAAGACCAACTGCTTCTGATATAAAGCATTATGATGTAGAGAGTGAATCAGAAGTAGAAAAAAGAGTTTTGCATATAAACATTAATTCAAAATCTCCTAATGAATTGATAAATAAATATAACTTTAATGCAACGCAATTAAAACAATATGAAGAACTATCAAGTGATAAGTATTTAACAATGTGGTCTTCTGCTATATATGGAGTGTATGGATCTAGTGGTGAGATATCTACTTGGAAACAAAAAGGGAGAGAATGGTCTAATATTAGAATTGGTAATACATCTAAAACAATTGGAGATGTTGGATGTTTAGTTACATCTGTTTCAATTCTTATTAAAAAGAGTGGAGTACCTACTAAAGATATTTATCCATTTAATCCAGGAACATTTGTAACTGCTTTAAACAATGTATATGGATTTGACGGAGCAAATCTTCAATATGGTCCAATATCAAAAGTCGTACCTGGATTTGTATATCAAGATAGAATAATGCTAAAAGGTAAAACTAAATCAGAAAAACTCGCATTAATTAGACGATATCAAGAAAGCGGATATTATCTAGCTGCAGAAGTCGCTGGTGCTATAGAAACATCACAACATTGGGTAGCAATAGATAATGTAGTAGGAGATAAAATCTATATGTTAGATCCAGGAAGTGAAGCTACTGACATGTGGCAACAATATGATTGGAATTTAACAACACAATTTGTTTATTTTAAAGCCACAAAATAAGAAAGTTAATCTCGTAAGAGGTTAACTTCTTTTTTTATGCTATAATAACAATAGAGATATCTAAAAATTTGATTTGTAAATGTGAGGTGTTATTAATGGCAAATTATTGTTGGTATCAAATAAGAGTAAAAGGTAAGAAAAAAAATGCATTTATGATTTATCATACAATGCCAGTTTATGATGAAAATGATATTATTCATCAAGAAGGGACAGAAGAAAACTATTCACTAATATTTTCAGGAAGTTGTAAGTGGTCTTTAGAAGCATATTGTGATAATAGCATCACAAATCTCGATATTAATGTGGATGATTTTATTGGAGAAAATGGAGAACTTTTAAAAAATGTTACTGATTACTGGTATTATTCATTAAAAGATAAATCAAAATTATACAATTGCGAAATTGAAGCATTTGCAGAGTATGAAGACTATGATATAAATGGAGATTATGGAGATAGACCAACTTTTGAACACTATAAAAATGGAGAAGTAATTGAAAATCAAACACAATTATCATTTGCTGATGCACAAAAAAGAGTGGAAGAATTGTTTAAAATAAAAAATGTAATTCCAAATTATTATACATATGAAGATTATGATGATTACGAAAATGACTATGATGAAAATATATTTCCATTTACTACAGAATTAACAAATACACAATTAAATGGAGGAGTAGAAAGAGCAGAACATTATAAAGTGGGAGATGAGGTAACTCTTGTTCCTGAACCAGATAATCAATATGATGAAGAGGCAATCAGAGTAGATCATGAACTTGGATTTGTAGGGTATCTTGCCAGTTATAATTATGATATTATTGAAAAGCTAAAAGAAACAAACAATACTAATCCAAAAGCTAAAATAGTGAATGTAGAACCTCTTTCCAAGAGAGGCCCTCGATGCAAAAAACCAATTGTGGAAATAGAAGTATATTTAACAGAGGATTAATTGGATAAAATTAATCCTTTTTATATGATATAATAAAAACATGAGGGATTTTATGAAAATAGATGTTGAAATAGTAGATGTTGATAAACTTAGAAATGACTTAATTGAACACTTTACAGCAGCAATGTTTATTGTTTCACCAATTGCTATGATAGATTTGAATAAAGTAGAGAGTGCATCAAATGAAGAAATAATAAAAATGGCAATTGATAATAAGTTTAATATGAATAAGTATTTAAAAAATAACTCTAAATAAAGGAAAAATAGAATTAGAGGTGTTCATATGAATAAAAAAAATTATGAAGATATTATAGAACAATATCGGAATAAACTAATTGAAAGAGAAGAATTCGATAATAGAATAAAGGATGTAACTAATAATTTAAACTCTCCAATGAGGGAATACTACATAATTAATTCATATTTATATAATAATTATTATGTTCCAAAAGATTTAAGAAAATACTTATATAGTAATTCATTACCAATATTAGAATCTGATAATATATTAGTAAATGATAAAAACAAAGTTAAGTGTGCGCTAATGAATGCATATTTTGCAGATTATAATTACGAAATGTCTGAAACCTACGCTAAGGATCTTTTGAATGAATTTAGTAATGATATAAAAGTGTTAAGAGACTTAGCTAATTATTACACAAAAACTAGAAGATATGATTTGGCGGATAATGTTTACAAATTAATAATAAAAACAGGTGATAATGAATTAATAAATAATGACTATGAAGAATTTCAAAGAATAGTTAATGGAATAAAAAATCCTTATGCTCCTGCATCAAATGAAAATAAAGAAAAGTATTATTCTTTTATGAATAAATTAGAAATTAAGATTGATTCAAATCATGGAAAGAACTCAAGTAGAATAAAGCAACCTGAAAAAATAAAAGTTGGAGATTATCCAATACCAATAGAGCATATTCAATCTGATTTTGATAGTTTTGTTGCTTTTGATGTTGAAACAACTGGGATTGATCATTCTAAAGATGCTATCACTGAAATAGCTGCAATTAAAGTTGTAGGTGGTAAAATTGTTGAAAAGAAAGAATTCTTATTTCAAGAATTAGTTCATCCATATAAAAAGAAAATACCTAAAAATGTTGAAGAACTAACAGGTATAACTAATGAAATGGTAGCAGAATGTAGAAATATTTGGGAAGTATTTCCGGACTTTGCAAAGTTTATTGAAAATAATGTTTTAGTAGGATATAATTGTATGACATTTGATAGCAAGTTTTTGGTAAGAGCAGGAAGATTAAGTAATTTGATAATAAATAATCAATATTTCGATGTTATGCATTTAGTAAAAAAATATAAAAAATCACTTGATACAGAAAATATGACATTAGTGCAGGTTGGCAAAGCATTAGGAATTGAAAATCCACAAGCTCATAGAGCTTTAGCTGATGCGATAACAACTGCAAAAATATATTTAAAAATAATTGAATTAAATAAAAAAGGAGAGTGTTAAATATGGATGAAAAGGAATTAAAGAAATTGTGGTTATATGAGCAAACTTTTAAAGGAACTTATATATTAAAAAAATATAAAGGAAATGAAATAAGTGTAATTATTCCTGATACTATAAATGATAAACCCGTTACAGGAATTGCGTCTTTTTGCTTCTTTGATGATAACAATATTGAATATTTAGAGATGGGTGCAAATATTGAAGAGATAGGTAGTTGTCAGAATTTAAAAAAAGCTAAGAAGATTATTTTTAAAAAAATACCAACAAGAGTAGAAGGTTCATTCAATGTGAGTAAAGATGTTGAAACATTTGGAATGGTAGGAGATGAACTTATTGTTGATAATGTATTATATGGTGTTACTAAAAATATAAAAGGGAATTATTATTTAGATGAAGGTATTATTGAAATTGATTCTAGTGTATTTGAAAACAATGATAGAATTGAAAAAATTAAATTGCCTAATTCTCTAAAAAAAATAGGAACATCAACTTTCAAAGATTGTATCAATCTAAGAGATATAAACTTAGAAAATATAATAGAGATGAGTTTATCTTCATTTGAGAATACCAAAATTGAAAAAGTTATTATCAATAATAATCCTTTTATCGGTGGACAGGCATTTAAAAATTGTGAAAAATTAAAAGAAGTTGTTATTAATGATGGAGTAAAAATTATTGGAGCAGAAGCATTTAAAAATTGTATGAATCTAGAAAAAATAATACTACCTAGTACTCTTGAAGAAATAGGAGAAGAGGCGTTTGCGAACTGTGATAATATTAAAGAAATAAATATTCCAGATGGTGCTAAAATTGGTAAAAATAGTATAGATAAAAAGTTTATTAGAAAATCATCTAAAGTAAAAAAAGAAACTGAACAAATAATAATAGAAGATAATAAAGAAAAAAATTCACTTTTAAATAAATTATTAAAAGATACAAAGAAAATGAATAAAGATGAAATAGAGAAATATGTTAATAAACTATTAAAAGAGCATAAACTAGATAATTTTGATACTTCTGATATTACTGATATGAATGTTATTACTTTTAATAAAGATAATGGTGAAATAACTTGGAAATGTCATAAATGTGGGTACTGTACTTCTTATTTATGGGATTTATTGGCAGATAAAGGAAAAATGATAGATAAATTTGATATTAGTGGATGCGGATATTGTAAATAATAAAATAATATTAATTGCTAATATAAAAACAATAGAATAAAGGAGTGACTATATGACAAACTTATACGTATACAAAGGGTTTGGCATAGCCGAATTTAATGATATTAAGCAAAAGCCATTAATTGATAATGAGTTCAAGGATAGAGTTAATCCAATTAAATTTGATGAATCTTATCGTCAGAAATTAATCATCGCAGTTACAGGTTTTATGGAAGATTCATGGATTACATATGAAGAATTCTCATTTTTGTGTGATTTAGACAATGGTTCAATGCTAATACAATTATTAAGTACATTTAATAAAAGATTAATCATTGTTTTAAATAATACTTACCCAGAGATATATCCATTATCAGATTTCTTAGATAATTATGATGATTTTAATAATATAATAGAGTATAGTAATAAATCAATGGAAATAACGGATGAAGTTCAAAAAAGATTATTAAGAATTTATTCTGAAATAATTAATATGAATGATAAATATTATATCCGTTATAAAAATACTGAATATGATTTTCAAAGAGATAAATACGAAGTGATGAATTTCTATGATAATAAATTACCTATAGTTAATAAAGAAGAAAACCCGGACTTTATATTTGAGATTAGTGAGTCTGAAATAGACTACATATCTAAAATAAATGAACTAGAAAATTCATCCTATAAAAATATTGGTATTAAACTAATGGCTACTACAACCAGAAACGAAGAATTATTTAATAACTTTTGTGCATATCTAAATAAAAATAACTATTACAAACTTGTGCTTTACGATAAATATGGATATAGAAATGATCTTACAGATAGTTTTACAGATATAGTTAACAGAGTTGTTAAAGTTCCTAATTTTAATAAGTTTAGGAATATTGAATTCTATAGCGATCCAAAAAATAGCAATGAATTAGTTAAAATAAACCAAACACAAATTATGTCTGACATGGTCGCTCAAGCTGAAAATGCAATGGAATGTGAGAAAATAGCTATAGAGTCTAGAGGAAAAAAATTGAAAGGATATAGAGATATTTTTGTCACTGCGCCAACAGGTAGCGGAAAGTCTTTAATGTTTCAAATCCCAGCAATTTATCTTGCAGAAAAATATAATGCATTAACTATAATTATTACTCCTTTAATCGAGCTAATGAACGATCAAGTGAGAAATCTTCACGAAAGAGGTTATTTAAATACAGAAAGACTAAATTCTTCCATAAATGCTATTGAAAAGAAGAATATAGTTGAAAAAATTGATAAAGGAGAAATTAACTTATTATATTTAGCACCTGAAACATTGCTTTCTTATCCAATAGATCAATTGATTGGAAGTAGAAAGATAGGAATGGTTATTGTTGATGAAGCTCATATTGTGTCAACCTGGGGAAAAGGATTTAGACCAGACTATTGGTATCTAGGTTCTTACTTAGATAAATTAAGAAGATTTAAAAATTATAGAGGCATGCTAAAAGATGAGCAATTGATTTATTGTTTCCCAATATGTACTTTTACAGCAACAGCAGTAAATGGTGGTATATATGATGATGTAAGTGATATTAAGAATAGTTTAAATCTAAGAGATACTATTACATATATTGGAGGAGTTGTTAGGGACAATATTAAATTTGAAATTAATGTTGTTGATGACAAAGACATAACAAATAATGATTTGTATTTTAAAGCCAAAGGCGAAAAACTGAAGGAAAGAATAGAAGGCTGGCTAGGCAAAAATGAAAAAACTGTAGTTTATTTTCCTTATGCATCTACTGCACATGCAGCTTTAAATTGTTCCGCTGAATCTGGTTTTAATAGTCTATCTGAATTAAAAGAAAACTTTTCTATTTATACTGGTGGAAGTACTGAAGATGCAAATCAAAAAAGTGAAAACATGCTTGATTTTAGAGATGGAAAAAAATTAGTTATGTTTGCAACTAAGGCATTTGGAATGGGAATAGACATAAAAGATATTAATAATGTATATCATTATGCTGCTAGCGGGAATTTAAATGATTATGTTCAAGAAATAGGTAGAAGCGCTCGTAGTAAAGACATCAAAGAAGGTTATGCAATAACAGATTATTATTCAAGAGATTTAAATTTTATGAATACTTTGTATGGTATGTCTGCACTACATAATTTTCAAGTAAGAAAAATTCTTCAAATTATATATGGGGTTTATGAAAATAAGAGAAAAGCAAATTTAATCGTAACTCCAGATATGTTTAGACCGGTTTTTCCAAATGCTAGAGACGATTCTGAATTAGAAGTTAAAATTAAAACAGCTTTATTAACAATAGAAAAAGATTTAACTAGTCGATATAAAGGAAGTAAAACAATTGTCACTAAACCAAGAAATATGTTTACTGAATGTTTTATGATGTTAGATAGAAAATTTGAAGAAAATATATTAGAATCAGAATTTGGTAAATATTTCAAAAAAATAGCAAAGGGTAGAGAATCTGAATTAAATAAAGATGGATCATATGTTACAGATATGGGAGATGTGTTTATGTTAGATTTAAAATCTCTTTGGGAAGATAAATATAATAAAATGACATTTGGTGCATTCAAATATACATTAGCAGCAACACCAAATGAAATATTTAAAGAATATGCTCCATGGATAAAACCAAGATATAAAGTAACACTTTCTATGATTGATAAGTCGCCTCTAAATACATTAAAAGGAAAGATATTAGATGAGATAAATATAGTTTCAGAGGTTTTGAATGAATTTCAAATAAGTGGTACATACTTTACAAAAGATGAATTTTCAGCAAAACTAAATGAGAGATACAAAAATAAATTTAAAGCTGAAATCGTTGCGGGCTCATATATTGAACTTTTACTAAATTACAGAGATACTATGACTGCGTCTTTTTGCGAAACTAGAGAAATTAATTTTGAAAAGAAATATTTAATATCTAGAGGAACTTTTAGATCATTAGCAGAGAAAATAGTAAACAATTCTGCCTTTTTGAGAAGATTTAATCATACTCTTTCTGAAGAAATGTTTAGTTATGAAGCAACAACAACTAAAGATAATAATGGTAAATATGATGCAATTAATTTTGCTTTATTATTTAATTTAATAAATTTTGAAATAATTGGTGGAAATAGGCCAGAAATATTTATACGTATAAATTACCCTGAAAAAGTAAGACAAATTGCATATGGAGAAGTAATATACAATAATAAACTCGTAGAAGAAGCTGCAGAAAGACACAAAAACGATGTTTCAATATTAAATTATTTTTTCAGAGACTTACAAGGTAATTCTGACAGATGGAACTTTATTGAGAATTATTATCTTGGTAACGTATATATTGAAAATAATAAAGTTACAATAAAAAAAGATGACAATTTATTTGATTAATAAAAGGTTAGTATAACTAACCTTTTTGAATTGGTTTTAAAAAACCAGTTGACAAACATAAAATACAATGGTATGATGTAATTGGTTTTAAAAAACCAAGGAGGAATTACAGTGGAAAATATTGAAAGAAAAATTTGTTTTGAAATCAAAGATTACTTACATAGCAAAATGCCTGTTCAACAAGAAGAATACGCAGAATTTACATATGAACTATGTTTTTTAAGGCTATTAAGTATAAGAACATTTATGGATTTAGCACACATTAACAATTTATCATTAAATGTTTTTTTAGATGAGTACGAAAAGAGATTAAACACTCTTGTAAAAGAAGATTTAGAAAATCCATTAGAAACAGAAGTAAAATTTAGCAATCCAGAAAAGTGTATTGAAATTGCAAAGACAATAATTGATGAACTTAGAATGATTAGATATCAATTAGAAAATTTCAATCGTGCTATAAATTTATTATGTAGTTACAATGGAAAAATAATTAGTAATGTTATGGCACTGGATTTATATGATGGAAGTAGATTTGTATATCAAACACCAGAACAAATATGCAAAATTATTAATTATGTTTTAGATATAAATAAAAATGATGATGTTTTAGATATTGGATCTGCATTTGGTAATTATTTAATAAATGTTCATAATTGTAATGAATATAAATCTTTAAATGGTATAGAAATTAACGTTAAACTTTCATTAATAAGTAAAATTCGTCTAATGGCTGCTAATGCTGTATATAATATTGAAACTGGTAACTTATTTAAAGATAGTAATAATGTTAAATATGATAAAATCTTATGTAATTACCCTTGGGGAATGCGATTTGAAAAATATGAATTAGATGAGTTTAATTCAATGGCTAAAGACATGAAACTTAATTGGGATAAGATTACTAATAATTCTACAGATTGGTTATTTATTAATACAATGTTAACAAAAATGAAAGATAATGGTAAAGCAGTAGCAATTATGACTGGTGGGCCATTATTTAAGGTAAGTGATGAATCTTTTAGAAAAGATTTAATTGAAAACGGATTAATAGAATCAATCATAAAAATACCAGTTGTTACTAGATATACTGGTGTCGATCAATATGTAGTTGTGTTTAGTTCAGAAAATAATAAAGTTAAATTTATTGATATTTCTAAAGAAATAGAAAAATCACCATTAAGCACAAGGATTGTTATGTCAAAAGTATTTGATATTTTATCATCTGATAATGATAAAAAAATTGCTATAGTAAAAAATGAAGATATCGCAAATAATGGCTATTTATTAACTGTAGACAATTACGTTGGTAAAAAAGAAATTGTTTATCATAATCCAAAAAAATTAAAAGAATTTGTTTTGGATGTATTTAGAGGATATCAAATGACTTCTCAAGAACAAAAAGAATTAGAATCTGAAAATGGTGAATTTGAAGTTTTAATGATAAGTGATATTGAAGATGGTCAAATATCTGATAATTTAACTAAAATAGACGTAAAAGATAATAAATATGATAGATATTTAGTGAAAGAAAATGATCTAATTATTTCATCAAAAGGAACTAGAATTAAAATAGCTGTTGTTGGTGATATCGGAGAAAGAAAAATTATAGCTAATGGAAATCTAATAGTATTAAGATTAGATACTACTAAGATTAATCCTTTATATTTAGAAATGTATTTGAATTCATCAGATGGACAGACTATATTAAATCAAATACAAACAGGAGCAGTTATAATTTCAATTAATCCTAGTAGATTAGTAGATATCACTATTTCAACAATACCTTTAGAAAAACAAAATGAGATAGCAGGTAACTATAAAAAGAAACAATTACAAATACTACTTGCTAAGGAACATATCAAACAATTAGAACAAGAGAAGAATGACTTTTTTGAAAAAGAAGTAGAGGAGTTGTTCGATTAATGGCTAATAGTATTGATTTAATAGAATTATCCGAAAAAATATATCAAAAAGTTTTAAGAGAGGTTACTGAAGCTAATTCAGAAAATAAAATTAATGAAATACTAATTAAATATGGATTAGCAGATGAAATAGAATATCCATATTACGATATAAATAATGGTAGAATTTTGGTTGTCGGCGATTCAAGAGTAAGTAAGAATGATCTTATAGGAATAGCTAAACAATACGGAATAAAAGAAAGTAGAATTGATTTTCAATTAGACTATACTAGATTACATAATTATGACTTTGGCAATCTTAGGAATTCATTTACTTATTCAGATGTTTTAGTTGGACCTTTACCTCATAAGGTAGAAGGAATTGATGGATTTAGTAGTTTTCTTGCTATGGTAGAATCAAATCCTGAAGAATTTCCAATGGTAACAAGATTAGAAAGTTCAAACGAATTAAAAATTACAAAAGAATCATTTAAAAATGGCTTATTGAAAACAAGATTATATAGCAATTTATACAATTAAGTATATTTTTTATGCTATAATTATTAATAGAAAAAATGAGTAATATTTGGGAGGAACAATATGGCTGAATTTAGTGAGAATACAAGAGTAAAAGTACCAGGAATTGTTCATGCAACAAGACTTGGATATAAATATATTTCTTTAAAAGATGTGAAAACGCAAATAGATTCAAGAATGAATATTTTTAAAGATATCTTTAAGGATAGTATTAATAAAATTAATAATTCTGATTTAAAAGATAATGATATTGCTAAATTACTGGACGAAATAGATATTCAATTAAACAATAAGGATCTAGGAAGAACTTTCTATAAATCTCTTTTAGAGGGGATTGACGGAATTAAGTTAATTGATTTTAATGATATTGATAACAATACATTTAACGTTTTAACTGAATTACCATATGAAAATGGAGAAGAAAACTTCAGGCCAGATATTATTATGTTAATAAATGGTATGCCTTTAGGGTTTATTGAGGTTAAAAAACCTAATAATAGAAATGGAATTATCGCGGAAAGAGACAGAATTAACGAAAGATTCCATAATGAAAAATTCAGAAAATTCATGAATATTACTCAAATTTTAGTATTTTCTAATAATCAAGAATATAATAACGATTCAATTGTACCTATTGAAGGAGCTTTTTATGGTACTCCAAGCGATAAAAGTGTTTTCTTCAATTGTTTTAGAGAAGAAGAACCATCTATTTTTGATAAGATTAATGATATAGATGATACAGAAGAAAACTTTATTTTAAAAGATACAAACTACGTATCTATCAAAGGTACTAACGAATATAGTACTAATTTAAGTAGGATGAGTCCTACTAATAAATTGATAACATCTTTATTCCATAAAGAAAGAATTTTAAAATTATTAAGATATGGAATAGCTTATGTAGAAAAAGCTAATAAAAATGGTGTAGTCGAAATTCAAAAACATATAATGAGATACCAACAATTATTTGCTACATTTGCAATTGAAAAGAAGATTTCAGAAGGAGTCAAGAAAGGAATTATTTGGCATACTCAAGGATCTGGTAAAACTGCATTAGCATATTTTAACGTTAAATATTTAACAGAATACTATGCTAAGCAACATAAAGTCGCTAAGTTTTATTTTATAGTTGATAGATTAGATTTATTAAAACAAGCTTCTGAAGAATTCGAAGCTAGAGGATTAAAAGTAGTAAAAGTTAATTCTAAAGAAGAATTTAAAACAAATATAGCTATGACTGGAGAAAAGAATAAAACTGGAGAATTAACAATAAATGTTGTTAATATACAAAAATTTTCAGAGGATTCAACAGTTAAAGATTCAGATTATAATGTAGAAGTTCAAAGAATATATTTCTTAGATGAGGCTCATAGAGATTATAATCCTAGAGGTAATTTCTTAGCTAATTTAATGGCTTCTGATAGAAATTCTATTAAAATAGCATTAACTGGTACTCCATTGGTTAATCAAGAAATGGATGGAATTAAATATTCTTCTAGAGATATATTTGGTGAATATATTCATAAGTATTATTACAACAAATCAATAATGGATGGATATACATTAAAACTTATTAGAGAAGGTGTTCAAGCAGAATATAAGGTTAAAATAGCAGAGGCATTAGATCAAGTAAGAGAAACACTAAAAGGCGCTAAAGAAAGTGATATAGTTTCTCATCCGGTATATACTGATGCTTTAGCAGAATATATAACTACTGATTTTGGATCGTCTAGATTAAGATTTGGTGATGATTCTATAGGAGCAATGATAGTTTGCGATTCACAAGCTCAAGCAAGAAATTTATTTAAATCTTTAGATAAATATGATTTTTCTAAAATATTAATTCTATATAACGAGGATAATAAGCAAATAAGAGAAGAAGAAATAAAAGCATATAAAGAAGGTAAAATTGATATCTTAGTAGTAGATAATATGCTTTTAACTGGATTCGATGCTCCAAGATTAAAGAAATTATATTTAGGTAGAGTAATTAGAGCACATAACTTATTGCAAGCATTAACTAGAGTTAACAGACCATATAAGAACTTTAGATATGGATATGTAGTAGATTTTGCTGATATAAGAGAAGAATTTGATAAAACAAATCAAATTTACTTTAATGAACTTCAAGAAGAATTAGGTGAAGACTTTGAACACTATTCAAGTATTTTCGTATCTAGCGAGGATGCTGAAAATAGAATCAATCAAATTAAAGATAAATTATTCTTATTTGATTTCTCAAACAAAGAGATATTAAGTTCACAAATTAGTTCCTTAGAAAAGAAAGATTTAATAGATTTAAGAAGATTAGTAAGAGATTATAAAGACTTATATAACATTATTAAATCATTAAATTATAAAGATTTAATCGAAAAGGTTGATATTCAAAGTATTGATAATATGTCTAGAGAAATAAATAGAAGATTAGATATACTTAATTTATCAGAAGATGTAAATACAGGTGATGGATCTAATCCATTGAATGTTGCATTTGAAAATCTAGATATAAAATTCAATAAAATCAATGAGGGAGAATTAGTAATATCAGACAAATATTTAGATAAAATAGAAGAAGTAAGGAGAAAATTCATTGATAATATTGATAAAGATGATAGATACTATAATTCTCTAGCCAATGATTTTAACAATTTATTTAAAGAGAAAAATATAGAGGAATTAACTGTAGATGACATTAATGCAAATATGCATAGATTAAATGAGATAGAAAAGAACATTGAACAGTTAAATCTTAAGAATAGTATGCTTCTTAACAAATTACTTGGTGATGAGAAGTATGTAAAAATATATAAGAGAGTCAAAGAAAAGATTAATGATATAAGTGATACAAAACTTGTAGAAGTATTAATTGATATCAAAAATCAAGTTGATGAACTAATACTAAGAAGAAACGATATATTAGATAACGTAGAATTCTTTAAAAGCGAAGTTGGAAGATGTGTCTTCACAACTTCTAGCGAAGAAGCTATTATCATTGATGAAATTGACTTCTTTGTAGAATTAATAGTATCAATGTATGAATATGAAAGGAAGATGATCAATAATGGATAAAGAGAGACAATTAATAGTTAAAACTGAAAGGATGATAGATGATCTTAAAGCTGTTTGTGGTGAATATGGATTATCTAATACAGGAAATGAATATAAGATTATTGCTGATTCTTTCCTTTATAAATATTTAAACGATAAATTTTTATATGAATTTAAAAGAGTAGATAAAAATTTGTCTAAAGATTCTACAACAAAAGAAGTAGAAGAAGAAATAATGAAACTAAGTCCTGCTGAAATGTCTAAATATAGATATGGATTAGGTGCTAACGTTGCTTATATCAGAAAAGAATTTTTAGTTAGTTATTTATTTAATAATAAGAATTCAACTACACCAAAGTTTTTTGAATTGTTTGATAATGCATTAGATGGAATTTCAAATGACAATATAGATATATTCTCAGTTAGAACTGGAAGTAAAGAAAAAATAAAATTATTTAGTCCTATTTCTCAATACATTATAGAATCTAATAAAAAGAATGATTTTGCTAAAGCAATTATTGATAAGTTAGTTGAATTTTCTTTTGATGAAGTATTTGAAGAAAAATATGATTTTTTCGCAACTATATTTGAATATTTAATTAAAGACTATAATAAAGATTTTGGTAAGTATGCTGAATACTATACGCCAAATTCTATTGCTAGAATTATTGCCAAAATATTAGTTCCTGATACTAGTAAAGTTAGAAATGTTTCTATATATGACCCAGCTGCTGGTTCAGGTACATTATTACTTGCATTAGCACATGAAATTGGCGAAGCCGATTGTACTTTATATACACAAGACATATCTCAAAAATCAAATGAATTTTTAAGACTAAATCTAATTCTTAATAATTTGGTGCATTCATTAGATAACGTTGTTCACGGAAATACATTACTAAATCCAGCTCATTTAAATAAAGAAGGTAATAAACTTGCTAAATTTGACTATATTGTAAGCAATCCTCCTTTTAAAACTGATTTTAGTGATTATAGAGATAAGTTAGAAGATGATAAATACTCTGATAGATTCTTTGCGGGTGTTCCTAATATTCCGAATACGAAAAAGGAGTCAATGGCTATATACTTAATGTTTATTCAACATATTTTGTTTTCTTTAAAAGAAAATGGAAAATCTGCAATTGTTGTTCCTTCAAATTTTTTGACTGGTAAATCTGCAATAGAAAAAACAATTAGGAAAACAATTGTTGACAATAAATGGTTAAAGGGTGTTGTTTCTATGCCAAGCAACATCTTTGCAACTACAGGAACAAATGTTAGTGTTTTGTTTATAGATAAATCAGTAATTAACGATAATGCATACTTTATTGATGCATCGAATTTAGGAAGTAAAATAAAAGATGGTAAAAGTCAAAAAACAGTGTTAAACGAAAAAGAAATTAACAAAATAATAGAGTCTTTTCATTCTTTAGAAGTTACAGAAGATTTTTCTGCATTAGCTAATGTTGGTACAATCAAAGAAAAAAATTATAGTTTTTCCCCAAAACAATATTTTGAAGTCAAATATGAATATGAAGAAATTACATCAGAAGAATTTAATAAAAGTGTAGAAGATTTTATTAATACTCTTAATAAGATTGATTCAGAATCAAGAGATTTAACGTGTAAAATAGCAGAAAAGTTGAAGGAAATAAATTATGAAGAACTATAAATTAAGTGAGATAACTTTAAACTTAATAGATGGAAAACATGGGGGATGTTCTTCTGTTAAGGGAAGTGGCTATTATTTTATTAGTGTTAAAGATTTAAAATTTAATAATATTGATTATAGTTCTGCAAAAGAAATAAGTATAGATGATTTTGTTGAATGTAATAAAAGAACTAAACTTGAAATAGGGGATACTGTTTACGCTAATAGTGGAGATACAATAGGTAAAAGCGTGTATATAAGTGAAAATGCAAAAAACGTTGATAAAACGACTTTTCAAAAGAGCGTTGCTATTCTAAAACCTAACAAAGATTTTGTTTATCCAAAATATCTATATTATTTGTTAAAATATGAAACTCCTAGATTAAGGAAAGTATCATCAGGTTCTGCACAAAAAAATCTATTACTTGACACAATGAGAAATTTTGAAGTATCAATTCATGAAAAAGAACAGCAAAAAAGAATTTTAGAACTTTTAGACCCTATTGATAAATTAATAAGCTGTAAAATAGAACTTAATAAAGAAATAAATAAAATTTTATCAAAAGCATACAGTTACTATATTCTAGGAGAACAGCAAAATAAATCGAATATATGGGAAAAGATTTCTCTAAAAGACATACTTGAGTTTGAGAAAGGGATTGAAGTCCCAACAATTATGAATCCTAAAAATATAGATGATTATATAAGATTGTATAAAGTGGGAGATATGGATGAAGAATTAGATAATAAAAAAGGAGAATATATTAAAAAGGACAAGTCATCATGCAATAAAGTAATTCCTACTGACGTCTTAGTTTCGTTTGATGGTACACCAGGAAAAGTAAGTATTGGTTTAGAAGGATGTTATTCATCTGGTATAAGAAAAATATATTCAAAAAACAATAAAATATCAAAATCTTTAATATATCTAATCTTTAAATCAACTCAAATACAATTTATCATTAACCAATATTCAACTGGTTCTAATATTCTTCACGCTGGTGAAGCAATTAGTCATCTAGAAATACTTTATAATGAAGATATTTATAATAAATTCGCGAAGAAATTTGATGATTTATTTGATTTATTAGTAAATAATATTGTAGAAATCAGAAAAGCAATTGAATTTAGAGATAAATTAATTCCTTTATTATTTGCAAATAAGGTCAAATTATAGTTGATAGATTCTATCGGTTAATCAATAAACTTTTAACTTACAAAAAGAAATAAGAAATTATTTCTTTTTATTTACTTTATGTACCAAATAATATATTATAATTTTTACAAAAGGGGTATAATTGTTATATAGAACATACATACTAATTACAACTTAGTTTTTTATTTCGGAGTGTTGTAATATGAATATTGAAAATTTTTTAAAAAAATACAAAACAGAAAATAATAGAAAGAAAAATAATAGAGCTGATTTATTTAAATTTAATGAATATAATTTTGATGGATATGATGTTGGTACAATTTCAAATTTAAATGATGATAATAAGTATGAAGTATTTTTGTATGTTGAAGCAAATCATGAAGTAGCTTCATCTCTACTATTAAAAGAATTTGATAGTCTAATAGATTCAACAGCATATTTTGAAGAATTATCTTCCTTAGCAAAAGAAGGTAACTTAGATAAAATAAGTCATAAAATAGATACATTTTAAAATTGGCACTTTTTTGGCACTTTTTTGGCACCAAATTGGCACTTTTTTGCCCTTGTAAATGAATTATGAAATGTTATAATGTGGTAAAGTGAACGTACTGGCGGAAATATTCGTAACAGAAACGTTCTCTTTTTTTGATTTATATATTGACTTTTAATTAAACTGTCATTAGAATAGAAAGCAATTTAATGATGTTATAGAGTGTGAGGTGGTTCTATGAGAATGACTAATTACTTAATTGTATCATTATTATATAAATCAAAGTCCAAAGGATTCAACGCCTTAAAAAAATCTATAACCAGAATAGAAGAGAAGTATCAACGATAAGTGGTATTTCTCTTCTTTTCATTTAGGAGGGTGATGGAATATGAATGGTTATAAGTATCTTGGTGAAAAGATAATCAAAAAATATGATTTGAAGAAAACTAAGATAAATGTAGATCGATTTATGGCACCTTTATGTGAGAAAATTTATGAGTATCGCAACCTGACACCTCCAAGCATTACATCTCATATAAAAGAAGTGTGTGTTCAAGAGTCAAGAAACAATACAAGTTCAACAGAAAGGTATGTTTTGAAAAAACTGGATACTGAAGAAGAAGTAAAAAAGTATTTTGAAAACATACAATCTGTTATTGATTTACTAAATGATGTTGAAAAATTATGCTTCAAAGCAGAATATCTAAGTGAGATTACAATTGAGAATCTCGTAGATAAGACTGGATTATCTGATAGGACAATTAAAAGAATAAGATGGAGTGTTGTAATAAAGTTTGCATTAGCATTAGATTTAGCAGTATTGAAAAGGAGATAAAATAATGAAAGAGTATTTAATATATATAGATAAAGTTAGTACTTCAGTTATTAGAGTGCCGGCTAGAAATAAAAGACAAGCCACTAAAATAGCTGAAAGATTCATTGATGATTTATATGAAGAAAATTTAGATATTAATAACATAATCAAATTCAATCCTGAATATAAGATTAAGGTAAAACAAGGCAGCACTCGTGGTAGTGCTTTTTTTAATGGGATAAAAAGATGAAGACATTAATAATGATTTTAATAGGCATAGTAATATGTCTTTTTTTATTGGTAATTTTTTGTTGTTGTAGGGTTGCTAGTGAAGCAGATATGTATATGGAGGAAATAACAGATGAAAAAAATGTATAAAGCTTTTATTTATTTAAATGATAATGACCCAATTACAATGATAATTGGTGGCTCAAGTAGACAATTAATCATAGAAAAATTAACAGACTTTTATAGAAAGATTTCTGGAGCAGCCGAGATAGAAATAAAACTTAAAGAAGTTGAATACGTAGATGGCGACTATAGATATAAGTAGGTGATAATATGAAACTTAATACTGATTTAATTGATTTAAAGTTCAAAAAATATTTAATGAAATTGAATATTTTAAGTTACTTATTAAGACAAAATTTAATTACTGAGGAAGTATATGAAAAGTCAATTGTGCAAATCAAAGATTCGTACATTAAACAATAAATAAAAAAAGTAATATCATTCTAGCAAAGGAGTGAATCTATATGGAAGTCACATTAATAAAAAGAATAGATAACAAAATTAATAGAAAAACTGGTGAACCAATAGAACGACTTAGAGTTGCAGCATATGCGAGGGTTAGTACTGACAATGAGGAACAATTAAATAGTTATGAATCTCAAAAACAATATTATAGAGAAAAAATACTATCTAATAAGAATTGGGATTTTGTAGGTATATACGCAGATGAAGGAATATCAGGTACTCAAGTTTATAAAAGAGAAGAATTTATGAATATGATCAATGATGCAGTAAATAATAAATTTGATCTTTTATTAACAAAATCTATATCAAGATTTGCTAGAAATACATTAGATACATTAAAGTATGTAAGATTATTAAAAGAACATAACATTGCTATACAATTTGAAGAAGAAGGAATTAACACTTTAGAAATGACCGGAGAATTATTACTTGCTGTTTTAAGTTCAGTAGCACAACAAGAAAGTGAGACAATTTCTAGTCACGTAAGATTAGGATTAAAAATGAAATCTGAACGAGGAGAACTAGTTGGATTTAATAATTGTTATGGTTACAATTACGATAGCAAAACAAATAAAATGGAAATAGTAGAGGAAGAAGCTCAAATAGTAAAATTTATATTCAAATTGTATGTATCAGGTCATGGATGTGATTATATAGCAAAGAGATTGAATGAGATGAACATACCAAAAAGAAAACCAGGTAAATGGTCTTCTGGAACAGTATTAGGAATAATAAAAAACGAAAAATATGTAGGGGATGTAATTCAAGGTAAAACTTATACAATAGATGCAATTTCACATAAAAGACAAAGAAATTTTGGCGAATCAGAAAAATGGCATATGAAAGATCATCATGAAGCAATTATTAGTAGAGAAGATTTTGAAAAAGCCGAAAATATTCGAAAATCACGATGTGGAATTAGAGTTACAGGTAGAAGGTTAGGTAATAAAAGTAAAATGTATACTTTTAGTGGAAAAATTAAGTGTGGTTTTTGTGGTACATCTTATTCAAGAAGAAGAATGTATAGTAAATCAGAAAACATTGTAATATGGGATTGTATTAAAGATATTGAGTGTGGCTCTGATAGTTGTAAATACAGTAAAGCAATGAGAGAAAATATGATAGAAAAGGCATTTGTAGATGCATATAATATGCTTTGTAGTGCTAAAGACCTAAATATTGAAGAGTTATTAAGTACTATAAAAAAAGCAATGGAAACAGATGGTAATAAAGACAAAATTCAAAATCTAAAAAGGAATCAAGATAATCTTATAAGTCAAAAGAATCGATTACTTGATTTATTGATTAAAGAAACAATTACAGAAGAAGCATACAATCAAAAAAATTATCAATTAGAAGAAAAAATTAATAAGTTAAAGCATAAAATAGAACAACATACTGTTTTAGAAGAAGATAAAACTAAAATAGATAATGGAATAATAAAAATAAAAGAGGCAATAAACACAAAGGAAATAATGTCAAAATTTGATTCGGAAGTATTTGAAGCTCTTGTAGAATACGTAATAATTGGTGGTTACGTAGATGGACAAAGAGATTCTTGTATGATAAGATTTATTTGTAAATCAGGATTAAATGATACGACATGTGATGAACTCACTCAAGAGGATATTATAGATAATCAAAATATAAATAATGGATCATCTCAAGGATTCATACCTGTATTAGATTTTTATAGTAATCAAATATACTATGTATTTGAAAGGAATGAGTTCGGTAAATTACAAAAAAACATGAAAGATAAAATAAGAGTTAGGTTAGAGTTATCAAAATGACATGTCAAAGACACACGTACTAGTCTATTAAACTGTTGGTTTTAGGAATGCAAAGACCCATGCTCATATAAAAAATGAGATGTCAAAAACCCACGGTCTAGCCACGTTGAATGTGTCTGTGTGCTAGAAAGGAGATAATTATGGAACCAAAAAGATTTATGGTAAGATGTGCTGTCCATTTGTTTTTAGTAAAAGATGGAAAGATATTAGTAGAAAAAAGAAAGAATAGAGATTATTGTAATAATCGATTAGATGTGATTGCATCCCATATAACAGGTAATGAAAGCGCAATAGATGCAATCATCAGAACAGCGAAAATAGAAGTAAATATAAATGTAAAAAAAGAAGATTTGAAGATAATTCAAGTGATGCATCAAAAGAGCGAATCTTACGAGTATATTAATTATTTCTTTATAACCGATAAATATTCAGGTGAATTAAAAAATAATGATATTAATTATTGTGATGGGATAAAGTGGGTTGATTTTAAATATCCAATAGATAATTTAGAACCATATATAAATGAAGCAGTCAAAAATTATATAGAAGACCCAGATAACCACTTTACGTTTTATGGATGGGATAATAATTGACTTATTCATAATATTTAAACAACCTAAGTGTTTTTTTGTATAGAAACTTTAATATGAAACATGGTTAAATGGCCTGTTCCTGAATAGGTGTCCACTCATGTTGAATGTGTCTGTATATTAGAGAGGAGATAAATATGAAAATAGAGATGAATAAAAAATATTTTGCAATAACCATTATATGTATAATTATTTCTATTATCTCAGGCATAATATCTAATGATTTATTGATAGGTGGGGCTATCCTTTTAACAGGTCTTTTGTGTGCCTATTTTGCTAGTGAAGGCAAAAGAATAAACTATGCACTTGGTTTAATTAACTATTTATTAATGGGATATGTTGCTTTTAAGAATAATCTGTTTGGTATTTTTTTCTTTTATTTATTCATTTTTTCACCATTACAGGTTAAAGGATTTATTACTTGAAATAAGAATCTAAATAACGATAACAACGTAAAAGTTCGTGAATTTACTTTCAAGAATTCTATTATCATTACTTTATTATGTATAGTAGGAAGCTTTCTTTTAGGTTATTTATTAACTTTGATACCATCACAAAGACTAGCATTTATGGATGCTGCTTCAAATTGTATAAATTTATGTGGTGTTATTTTAATGATTTTAAGATTCAAGGAAGCTTGGTGGATATGGTTAATAAATAATATTATAGATTTAATAATATGGATTATAACCACAGCAAATGGAGGTAATGGAGCAATTATGATGTTACTTGTATCCATTGGTTATCTACTAATAAATATTTATGGTGTTATAAGGTGGAATATTGAAGCGAAGAAAGGCAAATAATAAGGCTACTTACATTAATATATTATTTTTGACTTAGTACTAATACGCAAACAACTATGGTAGTTTAATAATTAGGAAATATTCCTGATACGCAAACGAGGTTAGAGCACTTAGCACTGACACTGATACCATTCATTGCGAAAGTATCACGGCCTTTGAAAGGAGATAAAATATGAGTAAGTATGAACCATTATGGAGATATGTAAAAGATAATAATAAAGAAGAGTATAAATTATCATTTGAAGATGTAAAAAAAATAACTGGCTTTGATTTTGACCATGCATTCTTAACTTATAAAAAAGAATTACCAGATTATGGTTATGAGTTTAAAAAACTATCTTTAAAAGAAAAATGGGTATGGATCATTAAAAAGAAATAATGACATGTCAAAAACCAATAGACAAGGTCGGTATACTATTGGTTTTAGGAATGCAAAGACCCACGAACATGTAAAAAGTGACATTTCAAAAACCAATGGTCTAGCCATTGCGAGAGTGTCTGTATATTAGAAAGGAAATAACAAAATGAAAATAAGAAAAAAATGGAGATTAATAAAAGTGTAAGAAAATCTACTCGATGTTACGCAATTCATGATGGAAAAGTTGTAACTATAAAATATAAAAATAAAGAAAGGTTTAATGGTTGGTATGATCTCCCAGGCGGTAAAATAGAAAATGGCGAAACAGCTGATGAATGTGCTAAAAGAGAATTCTATGAAGAAACAGGACTAACTGTTATAGATTTAGAAAATTGTGGTAATTTAATATTAGAATATCCAACAAAAATTTCTGATTATACGATTTTCTATATTAAAACATATGAGGGTATAAGTACCCCTTTAGAAAATGATAATGATGTTGAAATTATTGATATAGAAAAGCTATTAATGCTTGATAATAAATTCATATGTATAAAACTATTGGAAGACAAATATTTAAAAAGGATATTAAATTGTGAAAAATTAACAATAAAAATGATTATAAATGATAAAGAAGAAATAGTAGATGTTATTGAATATTAGAGAAATGCTAGAATAAGAAAAAATAACTTAGTACTAATACGCAAACAGCCTAGGCAGTTTTATGTATAGGAACATGTTTTTTAATATGAAACATGGTTAGATGACCTATTCTTGAATAGGTGTCCACCCATTGCGAATCCATAGCAGTTTTAGAAAGGAAGTAATTATGAAAAAAAGGATGTGATAAATATAAGGATAGAACTGCATTAAAAGCAAGTAATGTTGGATGAAAATTCCACTCGCAATCTCATTAACTTTAGATGTTTGGTAGTTTACAAATGTTGGTTTATTTGATATAGTAATGTTGTTATCTAAGCTAGGGCTTGGATGCAGATGTTTTCACTGCTAAATCTATATGATTTCATATTCGTATGAATGGCATATTAAAGTTGGAATGTGTCTATTAATCAATGGAAGGGAGATTTGTTATGAAAAAAAGGATAATTATGGTGATGGCGTTGGTAACTTTGAGTATTGTACTTACTGCATGTGGTGGGAATAGTACAGCTTCTGGTGGCGCTGGAAAGGTTAAAGATACCAGCAATAAGTCTGTGCAGAAAGGAAACAATTGGGGTAGTGCAGATGATTTGCAAGCGTTACTTGAGAGTGATTATGGTTATGTCAATGATAGAGAACTTTCTAATATGGATGACAAGAACGACAAGACTCATCGTGAAGAAATTAATAAAGAAGATGGCACTTTAAAGCATTTTGTGGATATTAGCTATGATGCTAAGACTAATAAGATCACTCGTATTAGCTGGTACTATGACATGAATAATAGTGATATCGATTACTGGATGAAAACTATTGGTCTGGTTATCACTAACAAAGATGACCAAAAGATTATACGTGAGACTTTGTTACAGAGCGATATTTTAACATATAAAGAATTAGAGCTTTCTGATTCATCTTTCAGAGTAAATTGTTATGGTGATGATGATTATCGTACGTTAAATGTTTATTTTGGTAGAAAATAATATTAATAAAATTGTCTGTAATTTTTGAGATTAAGTAGATGGTTAAAATAGTTTGATATAATCTTCTTAAAAAATATCAAAGAATAGTAAAACGCATGAATTTGTTTCATGCGTTTTTTATCCATGTCTTCCCCATAAATATAATAATAATGAATTTGAACATCATTTAAAAGTAGCATTAAGAGAATTAGCTTTAGAGGAAGTAAGAATAAAGAAATATCCAATTATCCATCTAGGTTAGCAATCATTATATGTTTCTAGTACTATGGAAGAAGCAGAAAAATGGTATAAATTATTTATAGAATTAGCAAAATATTATTGGAAGTGGTTGAAATTATAAAAGAAAATTTTGATTTAAAATAATATTATCTTATACTTAAAACCAGTCTAGTTCTAGGTGTTTACGAATATGTTCTGTTAACCTACTACAGGCCTAAATGATATGTTCTTCGCTCCAGGACAGGGCATTGCGAGAGTGTCTGTATATTAGAAAGAAAGTAAGGAGTGAATAAAATGAAATTAAAAATAGCAAGTTATAATATAAGCGGCGGTTTTTATAATGATGAAGATAAAACTGAATATTTAGATAAAGAGAGTGCTATAAGTGTAGATGACAGGTTATTAAGGCAAATTATTGAAACAATAAATAACGAAGATATCGATGTAATATGTTTTCAAGAAATAATAACTACAGAAAGAATTCAATATATAGAATCGATTTGTAAAGGAACTCAATTAAAGTATCATGAGTCATATGAATTGAGATATTGTTAAAGATACAAATTGTGGTATAGCTATACTTTCTAAATATCCACTTGAAATAATAAATAAAGGGTTATTTCCTAATCCAGGTTTAACAAAAACAACAAGTTCAGGAAAAACTTATTACTTATTTGATAAAGGGTATTTGATTGTTAATATAACAATAGAAGATAAAAAAATAAAGTTATTAACTCATCATGGATTCCCATATGGAACATTTGATTCATCTGCAGAAGCAAATATTTAAGTATTTGATTTTTTTGATAAAGTTATTGCAAATAATAATCCCGACATTATTACAGGAGATTTTAATGTTGAAGATATGATGTCATTAATGAATATAACAAACAATAATTATATAAGAACAATAGATGAGGTTACAACAGTAGAAGGTAAAAAATTAGATGATATATTAATTCATAAAGATAAAGAATATTTTTCGAGCAATGTTTTAAAATTATTATCAGATCATTTTATGGTAGTTAGTATAATAGAATTATAAATAATAGACTTAGCACTAGTACACAAACAACTAGGGTAGTTTCATATTTGGGAAATATTCCTGATACTGAAACAAGGTTAGAGCACTTAGCACTGACACTGATACAACCCATTGCGAGAGTGTCTGTATATTAGAGAGGAGATAAATATGAAATTGTCAGAAATAGATTCAAATAAGTTGGATAATGAATTAATTAAAAAAATATTCTTCAGTATAAATAAAGAAAAATATGATTATGCAGATTATATTATAGTTTATGGTTGTCATATTAAACCATTATTAGATGAAAGACTTATTCATGTATTATCGATTATCGAAAATAAAAAATTTAATAAAATAGTATTAACTGGAGGTATAGGTGTTAGCGGAGATTTTAATGAATCTGAATATATGTATAATTATTTGATAAAAAAAGGTATAAATAAAGACAAAATTATAATAGAAAATAAATCTACTACAACTGAAGAAAATAATATAAATGTTCTAAATATGTTAGATTTGAATTCTGTAAAAAATAATACAAATGTTATTTTAGTTACACAGGAAGCACATATGGCCAGAATAATGTTGCATTGGAAAAAGATTATAAACAATTCAAAAATCAAATTTTATTATGATTATGTTGATAAATCTACTATTTCATATGAAAATGTAATTAATAATTCAAATTTACTAGAACAAATACAAAAACAGCTAGAAAAAACTATTAAATATATAAAAGAAGATAAATATGTAGATATTGATATTGACTAAGAAATATTATGAATTAGCACTAATACGCAAACAACTAGGATAATTTAATAAAAAAATATAAACTTCTTTATGTTCGATTGACTATAGAACAAGTGTATGATAATATGCACATATAAGGAGGTTTGAATATGGAAATCAACGTTGATAATCAGATTATCAATTATATTAAAATAAATGAAGAAGATTACATATCAATAACTGATATGCTTAAATCAAAAGATGGTAATTTCTTTGTCACGGATTGGCTAAGAAATAGAAATACAATAGAGTTTTTAGGGATTTGGGAAGAGTTACATAATCCAAATTTTAATTATGGCGAATTCGCCATAATTAAAAGTCAAGCGGGTCTGAATAGTTATAAAATTAGTGTTAAAGAGTGGGTTGAAAAGACTAACGCAATTGGAATAACATCGAAAGCAGGTAGATATGGTGGAACATATGCACATAAAGATATTGCTTTTGAATTTGGAATGTGGATTAGTCCAAAATTTAAACTTTTATTAATAAAAGAATTTGAAAGATTAAAAAAAGAAGAACAAAAACAATTAGAGTGGAGTGCAAAAAGAGAACTATCTAAAATAAATTATAGAATACATACAGATGCTATAAAGAATAGACTAATCCCAATTAAATTAACTAAAGAGCAAGTAAATTGTATATACGCAGAAGAAGCTGATGTACTTAATATGGCACTTTTTGGAACAACCGCTAGAGAATGGAAAAATAATAATCCAAATCTGAAAGGCAATATAAGAGATTATGCTTCTTTAAATGAGTTAATCTGTTTAGCAAATTTGGAAAATCTAAATTCTGTTTTTATAAATGATGGTATTAATCAATCAATCAGACTAGAAAGATTAAATAAGATTGCTATATCTCAAATGAAAATATTAAATAATAATGATATTGTATATTTAGAAAAAGTAGAAAAATGACTTAGCACTAATACGCAAACAACCATGGTAGTTTCATAATTAGGAAATATTCTTGATACGCAAACGAGATTAGAGTACTTAGCACTGACACTGATACAACCCATTGCGAGAGTGTCTGTATATTAGAGAGGAAGTAATTATGGAATTTGAAGATCTATATGATGAAAATTTTAATAAATTAGATAAAACAATCAGAAGAAGAATAGACGAAATCCCAGAAGGGTGTTATGTAATGATGTCTTATGCATTAATAAAAAATAATGATAAATATTTATTAGAACAAGCAACAGCTCGTAGTAATAATACTCTTGCAATTCCAGGTGGCCATGTACTTGCAGGAGAAGATGGATTAACAGGATTAAAAAGAGAATTAAAAGAAGAATTAAATTTAGAAAATATTAATATTAAACATTTAGATACAATTATATATCCATATAATAGTTACATCTTTAATATTTATTTAATAGAAGATGAAATAGATATAGATAGTATAGAATATGATACTAATGAAGTAGTAAACATCAATTGGTATTCAAAAGAAGAAATTATTAATAAAATAAATGATGGAAAAATTAATAGAGGATATGCTTATGTATTAGAAAATTATTTGAGTTAAGTGACTTATTCCTAATACGCAAACAACTATGGTAGTTTCATAACTAGGAAATATTCCTGATACTGAAACAAGGTTAGAGCACTTAGCACTGACACTGATACAACCCATTGCGAGAGTGTCGCGGTTCTTGAAAGGAAGTAAAATATGAGTGTAATTATTGATAAAATGAAGCAGGAAATAATAAATAGAAGTAATTTATTCGAAGAAAAAACAAAAGGTACTAAAGATGAATACAATATATATAAAGAGCATATCCAATACGTTTATAATTATGTATGCTTACTTTCAAAAGGACAAGATGTAGATCATGAAGTACTAGAATTAAGTGCATTATTACATGATATCGCAATGACTGATATGAATTTAGATAGATATAAACACAATGAAGATGGTGCAGCTATTGCTGAACAATTATTAAGAAAAAACAATTATCCCGAAGATAAAATGCAATTTGTAAAAAAATGTATTTTAAATCATAGTAGTAAAAGAGTAGAATATAGAACAACTCAAGAAGAAAAAATATTAGTAGATGCGGATGGTTTATCACATTTTGATTCAATAAATAATTTATATAATTTAGCGCATAATGTAATGGAATTAAATGATGATGATACATTAAAATTTATTCAAGATAAACTGACTAGAGATTATAATGAAATTAGCGATGAATTAAAATATTTAATAGATGATAAATATAATAATGTTATGACTGCAAAAAGTATAAATGATATTATCTCAACCACAGTTTAAATCAAAAAATAGGTACTGGGAAACATATTCTGTTAACCTAGTACAGCCCTAGAGCATATGTTCTTCGCCCCAGGATAGGACATTGCGAATCAATCGCGGTTTTAGAAAGGAAGTAAATTATGAATAAAAATATAAGTATTGAGCCAAATGAATATTATAAAATTTATAATGATTGTATTAGTGATTTTTCTGATCATGCAAAAAATATGATTTCATCAGATATGATCAAGTATATGTATGAACATTCAAAAGGGGAAAAAAAATATATAAAAGGTATGACCAATAGAATATTAGCATACTTATATCTCAATTATAATAAAAAAACTCTTAGTTTAGATGAATTAATAACAGTGTTAAAGCCATTTTTAGATGAGGAGAATTTATAAATATTTATATATTCAAAAATATTGATAAAAATATAGGAACTGGGAAACATATTAATTTGACCTAGAACGATGTTAAACGATATGATCTTCACCTCAGGACAGGGCACGCTGAAACCGTATCAGTATTATGTCATAAAACTATTGAAAAATAAGAAAAAATGAAATTTTAGAAAATAATTACAGTCCCTTTTTTAACTATTAATAACTAAAAAAAGGGATTTTTTGTATCTAAGCATGTTATAGGGAATAGGTCATTACTAATAACGAAAAAGGAAAAAATCCAAAAATAAAAAGTTCGTATAATAGTAATATTGCGCTCATTTACTTTACACATTTATGAGTATATTTATTTATAAAAAAGTTGATTTTCATATATATTTATATATAATTAAAGTAGAATAGATAAAGAATAGGATTTGTAAAGTATGAAGAAAATATTAGTACCAATTTTATTGCTGATTATGTTTATACCTTTTTATGTTAATGCAAAGTCAAAATATCTTTATGATGTATTAAAAGATGAAGCAGAAAGCGGAGGACTAGCAAGAGAATATATAGGAGAACACAAGGATTCTTTTACAGAAGAACCATCTGAAAAAATATATCATTGGTACGCTGCTGATTATAATGAGGGTACAACAATTCAAGATAAATACAATGTAATTTTTGCAAATCAATGCTGGCAGATGATTAGAACTACCGATACAGGTGGAGTAAAATTGATTTATTATGGAGAAGCAATAAACAATAAATGTTTGACTTCCAGAGACAAACATGTTGGCTATTCCTCATCATACACTGAATCATTAAATAATGAATACTACTCAGGAACAAATTATGAACGTGTTTCAGGAATGTTCAAGATTTCAGGAATAATATCAGATGAACCAAAAGTAGGAAATTATACATGTAAAAGCACAAATCCAGATGAAACATGTACAAATATAATGCTAATTGAAAGAAAAAATACTGATGGAACATACAATGTAGTTCATTTAACTTCAGTAGCAAATTATTCTACAATAGGAACTGGTTCATACAATATATCTTACAGATCACCAAATTATTTTGGGTACATGTATAATAATGATTACGATGTTAGATCATATGATAAAACAAAAAATTACACAGTTTTTTATAGTAAGAATTTATCCACATCATATTGGTATGCTGACACCTATGACTACAATGAAACAAATCCAAATAAATATACACTTACTAATCCATTTCAAGTAAATAATACTAATGAATATGAATCATTAGTCGGAAAATATACATTACTAAGCACTTCTAATTCTCAATCAAGTGGAGCAATTTATTATATTTTGGGAATTAATGGAAGCACAATGTATTACATATCAATATCCTCAGGAGAAGATTTGTCATACTATAATAAAAATATATATTACGGAGATAGCTATACAGATAATGGAAATGGAACATATTCGATTAATAATCCTTCAATACTTCAAATGATTGATTATTATAATGATTTTAGTAGTTTAAATAATAAATATGTATGCAGTAATCTAACAAATAATACATGTACAGAACTATGGAAAATAACAAGTGCTACTTCATCAAAACTATATTACTATAGCACAAATAGTTTATATAAGTATGCTAATAGTTTTACTTACGATAACACTACAAATACATATACATTAAATAATGATTCAGTTACATTATGGGACTTATCTAGTAGTGATAATTATACAAAACTTTATACACATCACTATACATGTTGGAATACAACAGGAAATTGTTCATTAATATCATATGTATATTGTGATTCTTCTGGTAATTTGTATTATATCTACTTACCAAACGGTAAAAACATAGAAGAAGTTATAAACGAAATGTTTAATGATGATAACATTAATCAAAAAAATTCTGTTATAAAAAATCTTATAGATGCGTGGTATAAAAAATATATGCTAGAATATAATGATTATATAGAAGATACTATTTTTTGCAATAATAGAAATATTACCATGTTAGGCGGGTGGAGTCCTAATGGAAATATTCATGATACAACCGATAGTAGATTATTATTTAATAATTTATCAACAAATGATTTGAATTGTATTAAAGATATAGATAAGTTTAGTATAAATAATCCAAAAGCAAAACTTGATTTTCCAGTTGGGTTAATAACATCAAATGAAATGAGACTATTGGGACATAGTAATGCAAAAAAATCGGAAATGAGTTCCTGGTTAATTGGTCCATATGTTTTTCATGAAGATAAGGCAAATGGAAATTCCATAACAAAAGAAGGATCAGTAACCTATACCGGTATTCATATGTCTAATGGTATACGACCAGCCATCTCCTTAAAACCTAAAACCAGATACCTTTCAGGAGATGGATCAAAAGATAATCCATATATAGTAGATTTAAGAAATTATTATAATATAGATGTAGTAATAAATAATGAAACAGAAGATTTAAATATAGAAATAGATGATCTTACTCAAGTTGAAGAAGGAGAAGAAGTAAACTTTAAAGTAACTCCTATAAAAGGATTTAAAGTAAGCAGTATAAGAATTATAGATGAAAATAATAATGAAATAGATTATAGTACTGCAGATAATAAGAATTACACATTTACCATGCCAGGAACAGATGTAACTATTATTCCATCATATGAAAGAGTTAAAAATGCAGTTATTGTAGAGGAAAATAATAATACAAAAGAATTGATTATAGAAGTAAACGATGCTACAGCAATAGTCTATGAAGACATAATAAGATTTAAAGTGGTACCAGAAGAAGGTTATGAAGTAGAATCAATTGAAATAATAGATAAAGATAATAATATAATTGAGTATAATAAAACAAACAATAAGAATGAATATGAATTTATTATGCCAGATACTGATGTTACGATAAAACCATTTTATAGAAAAATAGAATCAATTAATGTACCTAATACATTAAAAAATCCAAATACTGGAATAGAAATTTATATTATAATAATATTTATGTTAGTTATAAGTTCTATTACATACATTACAATAAAAAGAAGGAAAAATTATATTTTAAATTAATCGGAAGATTAAGATATTATGATTAATTAAATCAATAAAAATAACTATGTTCGATTGATTTATCATAATAAATATGATAAGTTGAAAATGTATTAATTATCTTGCCATGAGTTAATATGACAATTTGGACGCTAAGGTTCTAATTCTTTAAGGCAAGGAAGAATAATTACATGCTGCGGATATCCCTTTCAATAGGATGAAGGGGATATCCTTTTTTTATTCTAAAAAAGGAGGTTTTATTATGAATGAAATAGCAGAGAAAGATGTAATAAACATCGAAGAAATGATTTATGAAATTGACGGGAAGGAGGTAATGTTAGATACTGATTTAGCTAAACTGTATAATGTAGAAACTAAAAGAGTAAATGAAGCAGTATATAGAAATAAAGAAAAATTTCCAAATAGAATATCATGGATAACAAGTGATAGTGAAGTGAATTTTTTGTGGTCGCAAAATGCGACCGCAAATATTAGTTCAAAATCAAGAAATAATCCTAGAGTATTTACAGAGCAAGGTGTATATATGCTCGCAACAATACTAAAGTCAAAAACAGCTACTGAAGTAAGTATTAGAATTATGGATACTTTTGTAAAAATGAGACATTATATTAATTATAATAAAAATATATTACCACGAAAATTCTTATTGTTAGAAGATAAAGTTGATCAGAATACAAAAAGAATTGATGAATTATTTGATAAATTCAATCCAAAAGTAATAACTAAAAACTCTATATTTTTTAAGAATGATATTTATGATGCATATTCAGTATTATTTGAAATATTTGATATAGCTAAAGAAGAAATAATAATTATAGATAATTATATAGGAAAAAAATTGCTAGATGAACTTAGAAACATTAATGAAAAAATAATCGTAGTCTCATCCAATATAGATGAAACTTTAAAGAAAAAATATTTAAAGCAGTATAATAATGTATCATTTATAAAAAATGACTCATATCATGATAGATTTATAATTATAGATAGAAAAAGAGTGTTTCACTGTGGGGCTTCATTCAAAGATCTAGGTAAAAAGTGTTTTGCGATAAATGAAATAGAAAATATAATAGAAAGAGAAAAATTAATAAATGATGTCATTAACAATTGCAGTATAGATAATTTATAGTATTTATGATAAGATTTATATGTAAAATATTATAGTAATAAATATTTATATGCATTAATTAAAAATAATGATAAATATTTATTAGATCAAGCAACAGCTTGTAGTATTAATACATTAGCTATTCCAGGCGGACATTTACTGCAGATGAAGATTGATTAACTGGATTAAAAAGAGAATTAAAAGAAGAATTGAATTTTGAAAATAATATAACTTAATTATAGCAACAAAATATGATATGTTATTTGTACTATGACTGGGTATGTTAATATTGTGTCAGTACTAATTAGAAGGAATTAACTATTATGCTTGAAAATTTAATGAAAGGAATATTATAATTATGGGAAATATTATAGTTAGTACAAAAGATAGTTCTTTACAGGTTTATGAAGATGAATGGTTAAAAAATGAAAAAGATAGTTTTTATTCTACTGAAAATCTATCCCTTATTTTTTATACATCTATGGTTTATGGTTTTGCAAAGCATTTACCATATTCAATGGATATTGTACAACCAGAATATGTTCCAGCAGATTTTTACAATATGGAGCCATTAGATGTAGATACTAATGATTGGTTTAAATGGGATGATAGAAGGATTTTTTTTAATGCGATGGTTAATGGGAGTGAGACATTTAGAACAGGAATGCTATTACAAATGTGTGCTATTTTTCAAAAAATGTTATTAGGTCAATTTCCACATGATTTTGAATTAGAAGAATCTGATTATGTTGATTGGGGCATAGATGTAATGACGAGAAATATGGATTATAATCGAGAATTCTTTGAAATGTTAAAATCACTTCCTATGCATTATAAAAATGTAGTAAATGCGACTACAAATGATGAAAGAAGAAAATGTTTAGATGAAATGTATGAGGAAATTATGTATAGAATTTCTTCTCGGGTTGGAGGATTTAGAGAAACTTATGATAATGGCAATATAGTCAATGATTTTCCTGCAATAATACCTCTATGGCCAGATTATGATGTTAGATTGATAGTCTATTCGTATAAAGTGCGTTATTATGATGGGATAGCTTCTGTTATTAAAAAAGTTAAGAGAGAGCAATTAAAAAAATATAAGGATGGTCAGTATATAGGAATTGAATCTTCTTCATCAATAAAAAGATAGTATTAAATTATCTTAATAGTCTGAAATACTAATATAGTATTTCTTTTTTCTTTTGTTTTTATTAATGAAACTGACTTATACTACAGTAATTTATTTAATATTTTTAATTTGAGTTTAGGTAAAAATAATTCTTGACATAGAAAAAGTGAATTTGTGTTTTCCACAGATTCACTTTTTTAAACTAAAAATAAGGAAAAACATTCCAAAATTTAGTAAAATTAAGTTATCCAAA
>Ga0247611_10001453_pt1 | contig 41956 bp, 30 predicted proteins | sample 177DNAGHGhighgp2_FD_192422 | JGI IMG/M metagenome (GOLD analysis project Ga0247611, IMG submission 192422) | Sheep rumen microbial communities from Palmerston North, Manawatu-Wanganui, New Zealand - 1770 DNA GHGhigh gp2 | ecosystem: Host-associated > Mammals > Digestive system > Stomach > Rumen... | reverse complement strand
CGGAATAGCCACTACGGATCTTGCTGGCAGTATTCACATGCACAGCTGCCTTTATCTCAAACTGGTTGGCACCTCCCGTCTCAACGGCCTTTGGAGAAATATACTCCAGTGAAGCCTCAAACTTCAGGTTCTGCAATGCTCCGATTGTAATCTTCATCGGCATGCCAACCACCAGCTTTCCCACCTCTGTTTCATCAATGTTTCCACGGAAGATCAGGTCATTCATGTTCGCCACCGAAGCAATGGTCGTACCATCGTTAAAAGTATTGGAAAGGATAACCGAGTTTCCCACTTTCACCGGGACATCAAGAATCAGTCCTGTGATGGTGGAACGGATAAGGGTTGAGCTGGCACTGGCATTGCTACGTGAAACACCGTCACGCACTACCTGCAACTGATCGTTTGCAGCAGCTACTTCTTCTTGAGCCTGACGATAGGTCTGACGCAGTTTGTCGAATTCGTCAGCAGAGACAAATCCCTTGTCGAAAAGTATCTTCTCACGCTCATAATCGGTCTTGGCCTGTTCCACATTGATCTGGGCAAGGCGCACACGTGCCTGTGCCGAACTCAACTGCTGCATATCTGGGATGACCTTCACCTTGGCTATTACCTCACCGGCTTGCACAAGGTCGCCCGCTTCCTTCATTATCTCGGTAATGATACCGCTGATTTGTGGCTTTACGTTCACTTCATTACGCGGCTCAATCTTACCCGTAACAACTGTTGTCCTAACTAAGTCTTTCTGTGTCGGTACAAATTCCTCATAAAGAGTCGGCTGAGGCTTTGACTTTAACCATAGAAACACGAACGTACCGATAAAAATCAATATGATCAATACGCCAGCCAAAACTTTCCCCCATCCCTTAAAGGAAGTATCCCTTCCTGAATTGTTTGTTTTGTTCTTCATAAAACTATGAACATTAATTATGCAAAAGCATTTTAAGAATTACACTTTATTCGTCACGCATGGCATCAACAGGCTTGATGGACATCGCACGGAGAGCAGGAGCCAGTCCTGCCACTACTCCAAGCAGACTCAGAAGCATAACAGCACCAATAGCTGTCCAGAATCCTACCTGATAATGGGCACTGACAATCCCATCGGTTGTATTTCCCATCTCCAGCATTTGAAGAATGAGCACTGCAAAGAGTATTCCACTCATCCCGGCAACGGCTGTCAGCATCAGGCTCTCACAGATAATCTGCATAAGAATACTATTGGGAGTGGCACCGATAGCCCGACGAATACCGATCTCCGTCGTCCGTTCACGCACAGTCACCATCATGATGTTCGACACACCGACGGCTCCTGCAAGCAAGGTTCCGATGCCTACCAGCCAAACAAGGAAGTTGACACCGTCGAAGAGATTATCAAGCATGCCGAACAACACTTCTGTATTAAAGACCGTAACGGCCTTTTCATCGTCGGGAGCCACATCATGCGCTCGTGCTATCACCTCACGTATATGTTGAGAGATATCGCTCATCGCCACACCAGGTCGTGCCGTCAGACAAATAAGATGAACGGCTTCACCCTGATTGTAAGCCTGCTGCATCAGTGTCATCGGTATTACCACACTTTCGTCTGCCGCACCATTAATCTGCATGTTACCTGCACTGTAATCCACTCCTACTACATTATAATAGGTGGAATCAATACGGATTATCTGTCCACAAGGGTCACCGCCCATCGGGAAGAGTGTCTTGTATATTTTCTTTCCGATGACACAGACCTTACGCCGTTGTGCCATATCCATGTCATTCAGATAACGGCCATAACGTATCTGAGGAGCCTCAACCTGGGCATAGTCGGGCAGCAGTCCTTTCACATTGCAGTTCACACGCTTCTCTCCATAGACAGCAGAGGCTCCCCATTGGGACAACGAGGGAGTAACGACGTCCAGGCCTGACACCTGAGCCTTCAGCCGCTCTACATCTTTATATACCATATACCATGAACGACCTTTCCGAAAGCCGTGCCACGGCTTGGTGGTCGGCTGGGCAAAGACAATGGCACTATTAGTGGCAAACCCTTCAAAATTATTCGAAAGCATCTCCTTCAGGCCTTTTCCACCCCCAATCAGCGTAACGAGCATGAACACCCCCCAAAAGATACCAAATCCCGTGAGGAACGAACGACTCTTATTCCGCGTTAGCGTATCGAGTATTTCCTTATATGTGTCGATGTCAATTCTCATTCCATCCTGTCTTTTTCCTGTTCCTGCCTCATGCTCATTCTGCTCTTAAAGCCTCAATAGGCCGGATACGTGCTGCCTTCCGTGCAGGTGCCAGTCCGGCAAGTGTTCCTGCTATAATCATGACTAATGTCGCTTCGATGCAGACATCTATTCCAACGGTCGGATTGACAAACATTGTTGCTTCAAAAAGTCCGGTGCTTACTTTCTGATGACCCAGTGTCGCATCCATATACATATTGGCAGCTATTCCCATTATCATACCGATATAGCCGAATATTGTTGTGATGATAATACTTTCTGCAATAATCAGCCGAAGAATTGCAGAAGGTTTTGCGCCAATCGCTTTTCGTATACCGAACTCACGGGTGCGCTCCTTAACGGTAATAAGCATGATATTGGAAACTCCCACGATACCACTGAGAAGCGTGAAGATACCTATCACCCATAGCGCCGTACGAAGGATACTCAGTCCCATGTTCATCTGCAGGTTTTGCTTGAAACGGTTCCATATCCACACCGACTCCTCGTCATCTGGAGCAGCACGATGGTTAGTATTCAAAGCCGCCTTATAGTTAGATTCAAAATCGTCATTCTCCTTTATGCTGTTTAATCCATGAAACGAGAAGATGATATGATCGGCTTTGTCACCTCTGTTATACATTGTACGAAACGTACTGAAAGCCGTAAAAGCCTCGCTGTTCATACGGCTTTGGTCGCTTTTATAGATACCAACGATGCAAAAGGAGAATTCACCGACTTTGGCATACTTGCCTACCAATGATGCGATGTCACCATTATACAGTTCCTTGGCCTGGTTTTCACTCAAGACAAGTGACTTTCGCTGTTCCTTATTGTCGATGTCATTAACAAAACGTCCGCAGAGCATCTCCTTCTTATTTATGACGGCTTCATTGGGATAGACACCGGAAAGTTCACTGCTGACATAGTTCTCTCCAAACGTAATGGTCACTCCCTGCTGACTCATACTTGCTCCCACATCATCGATGTTCTGAGTGAAACGAGTAGAAGTCGTCTGAAGGTCCCGGTCATCTAATGTGATGGCCCTTCCTTCTTTCAGACCATCGTAAGCCTTGGCTGTCTGCCCTCCTCCGACAAGCATTGAATTATCAAGGAACCGTCCGCTACTACTCATCGTTGCGTTAATAAGCCCATTTCCAGCTCCCAACAGGACTATCAGCATGAAGATTCCCCATGCAACAGCTGTTCCTGTCAGTGCCGTGCGTAGCTTATTACGCTTAGCCGAATTCCATATTTCATTCAATAACTCCATCCTTGATACGAATGATTCTATTTGTCTGATTAGCGACATTTAAATCGTGCGTCACAATCACCATTGTCATGTGCTGACTACTGTTAAGCTCTTTGAGCAGTTGCATCACTTCCACGCTCGTCTTAGAGTCTAGCGCTCCTGTCGGTTCATCTGCTAAGATAATCTTCGGGTGGGTTATCAAAGCTCTGGCAATGGCTACCCTTTGCCGCTGACCACCCGACAACTCGTTAGGATAATGTCCTGCCCAGTCGGCAAGTCCAAGCCTGTCAAGATAATCCATCGCCATCTGATGACGTTTCCTCCTGCTAACCCCTTGATAAAAGAGAGGAAGCTCAACATTCTCCACCGCATTCTTGAATCCGATAAGATTAAACGACTGGAAAATAAACCCGATCATACGGTTACGATATTCCGCGGCTTTCTTTTCAGACAGATTTCTGATAGGAGTATCTGCAAGAATATACTCTCCACTGTCGAAATTGTCGAGAATACCAAGAATATTTAATAAGGTGGACTTACCGGAACCCGAAGCACCCATAATAGATACAAACTCGCCACTACTAATGTCGAGGTTTATCCCTTTCAACACATGCAAGGGCTGTGCACCGAAATAAGTCTTATTTACATCTTTAAGATGAATCATCTGCTAATTATCATTTTTGTATTGGATCTTATAATTGATAGGAAGCTCATACTCTGTCTTCATCTGCATTCCATATCGCACACCGGCTTTCCAACGAGGCATAGACTCTACCACCCGAATACCTTCTTCTGCAAACAAGGCAAGCACCTTCTTCCGCATTGCTCTTTTTTCTTCTTCGGGCAGTGTCCTGAAAGGAAGTCTGTCTTCTTTCGTTATCTTATTATCAATCACACGGACATTGGATATCGAACCGTCGGTGTTAACGAGGAACTTCAAGAGCGTCTGTCCCTCCAGTCCATAGTTTGATGCCAGCCGGGGATATTTTATGTTTCGTGAAAGGAAAAGCATCATGGCATCATCCCCACCGGGAAAAGTAGGTTCTGCTTCTCTTTTTGATCTCGGGATGTATACTTTTGATTTGTCAAGGAGCTGGAGACGCTTTCTCAACTTCTCTGTTGTAACCGTCTGTAAAATCACCCTGCCGGCAGTGTTCAGCACATAGACTGAGGGAATCCACTTGATGCCGTATGCTGTAGCCGTAGCCGACTCCTTCATTTTCTTAAACTCACAGAGTTGTATTCCATCCATACCACTTTCACCAAGATAATTCTGCCATTTCTCTCTTTCAGTATCAAAAGAGATGTGAATAAAAATCACGCTGTCACTGGCAAACTCATCATAAAGACGATTCATCTCTGGTATCTCCTTACGGCAGTCCGGACACCATGACGCCCAGAAGTGCAAGACTACATACCGCCCTCTGAAATCCGACAAATGAGTATTCGACACGCTATCTATCATGAAATCTGGAGCTTGCGCTCCGTTCTTCAGCATCGTCTGGGTGTATAGGGAGTCCAGATCCTGTGCTAAAGCCTGATTAACACAGAGGCCTAAGAGGAAAATGATTATCAATTCCCTACTCAAAAAACTTTTAACCCTATGCTTGTTGTTCATCATCATTCGCTATTTACTAATCGGTTTATCTTCAATGTCTGATCACAATAATCTACAACGGCAGGACGATGAGTGATAAAGATGATCGTCTTATCATGATGTGCAAGAATATTGTGAAGAAGTTGTTTCTCTGTTTCAGGATCCAGCGCACTCGTCGCCTCATCAAAAAGCATGACGGAACGGTTTCGCAACAATGCACGTGCAATGGCAATACGCTGCGCCTGTCCTTCACTCAGTCCACCTCCTGATTCGCTGCATGAGGTATCCAGTCCGTCAGGGAGCTCTTGAACGAAATCAGCACAGGCTGCTCGCAGTGCCTCGTACATTTCCTCGTCAGTAGCATCCAGACGACCGAGACGCAAGTTGTCACGTATACTTCCACTCATCAGCGTATTTCCTTGTGGAACATAGACGAAATTGCATCTCAAACGTGGAGACAGATCCTTTGATTTACGTGAATTATAAATCTCAATCTTTCCATCAGAAGGACGCAGGAGAGCTAAAATCAAACGAATAAGTGTTGTCTTTCCTGCACCTGTTTCTCCAAGGATAGCTGTGCAACTGCCTGGATAGAAGTCGAAATCCAATTTGTCTATCACATTTCCGTCCGTCTTATTATATGCATAGGAAACATTTGTCAGACGTACTCCACATGGAGCTTTAATCTCAATCGGCTCGCCTTGTTCCTCAAGGGGATTTTCCTCTAATTCCATCAGTCGTTCAGCAGCAGTAAACACACTGACGAATGCGGGGACAAGCTGGGTTAGATTACGGGCCGGACCCTGTATCTTTCCCACTAACTGTAAGAAAGCAGTCATTCCACCGAATGTCAACGTGTTATCAATCATCCTCAGCGATGCCCAGAGGAAAGCGAACAGATAGCCCAGTGCGAAACCGAAATTGAGGATCAGATTGGAAAAGACACTGAAACGAGTACGTTTAACAACATTCTTCCGAAGTTCACTTTGGGTGTCTTCCAACTTATCTACCATCGCATCGTCGCTCTCAAGTGTCTTGATGAGCATACGGTTTTGTATTGTTTCTTGAAGAACACTTTGCACCTTACTGTCGGAATCCCGCACCTGACGAGTGAGCTTTCTCATCTGCCCGACATAGAGTCTGCTTAAAGAAATAAAGATGGGAAGTGCTGCTACAATGACCACTGCCAGCATCTTGTCCATTGAGAACAGATAGAAGAAAGAACCCAAGAACATCAGTAATACTGACAATGTGTTCGGAAGTGTCTCTGTCAGAAAATGAACAACAGCATTGACATCAAACTCCAGGCGATTGAGCACATCACCTGAATGCCTGTTTTCCTTACCATGCCACTCCGATCGCAAAATACGGTCGAGCATTTGCTGCTGCATCCTGTTCTGTGCTTTTATTCCTAAGATATTCTTTACCCAGATAGATGATATATGCATGGCAAACTCACAAATGATAAAGAATCCCATTAAGCCGACAGCCCAATAGATATCACCCTCCTGTGCTCCTGCTGCCACGTCGATTGCATGCTGAACTGCCCAAACCTGTGCGAGACTTATCACCACAAGCATGACGCCTATCAGGGCATTGAGGGTGGCTTGCAGCCGGTTACCCTTCCATGCCCGCCAAAGCCATTTCATTATCACTCTGGCAGAATACTTGTATTTTGGAATATTAATTATGTTTCTTAGTCCCATTCAGGTGTTCCGTTTCATTAAATAATCTGGCGTAGATCAAAACTCAAGCATCATTTCGTCAATCTGTCTACTCCCCACATCAGCTTATCGCGAAGCGTGGAAAAATATCTTTGGGAATATCTTTTCACCACACGAATGGTGAACGGTGCCTTCTTGATTGTTATCTTTGTCCCTTCAATCAGTTTTTCCGAACGACCATCAATCGCAACCAGATAGTTGTGAGAACGGCTCTCTACGGATAGTTCTATCACACTGCTGTCATTGATTACTATCGGACGAATATTCAGACTATGCGGAGCAACAGGGGTCAGACAAAGGATGTTGGTCTGAGGAACGATAATCGGACCGCCATTAGAAAGGTTATAAGCTGTTGAACCTGTTGGCGTCGAGACAATCAGACCATCTGCCTGATAAGTCACCAGATATTCATCGTTCACACTGGTACGGATTGAAATCATGGAAGCATTATCCCTTTTCAAAACGGCAATATCATTCAAGGCATAAGGATTACCCTCTATAGGCTCTCCATCCGCTTCTATCTGAATGACCGTATGCTCTTCCACCTGATACTCATTCTTCCAGACTAAATCCAGCGCATTTTCAACTTCACTTGGAAGAATGTCTGCCAGAAAGCCCAGCCTTCCCATATTGACACCGATAATCGGTATTCCCTTAGCCCCCACAAAACTGGCCGCTTTCAGAAAAGTACCGTCACCTCCCAGAGAAATGACATAGTCTACATCAAAATTATAACCGTCAAAAACGCCTTCCACCTCTATAGGAAGCTTCTGCTGATTGGTCAGGAACTCGTAAAAATACCTTTCCATATAGACTTCAGCCTTACGGGTTGAGAGACAGGCAAGCACCTTCTGGATTGCTGCTGACTTCTTGGCCTGATACTCATTCCCAAAAATCGCGAAACGGAGTTTTTTCTGATTCATTGTCATCACTTCGAGTTTATCGTTGCAAAGATAATGGAATTCACCGATAAATCATGCTTTTTAAATTTATTTTAGAATAACACATCGGTTCAATACAAGATGAACCAACTCCAGTATGCCATCGGTTTGTGATGTTGCCTTTCAAATTGAAGCTATTAACACAAAAAATGCAAGAGTACCTAGATGAGTTCAAGGTAAAAAGGATTTCAATCGTTTTGCCATAGAAAATAGTTTTTTGCCCCCTCTAGAATGGTGACTTCGTGAAGAAAATTTGTGAATTAAGAAATAAATTGCTATCTTTGCGAATAAATAATGGGAAACAATACTGCAAATTATATCTAACACTATAAAATTATTGAATTATGGGAAAAGTATATGTATTCATGGCCAATGGATTTGAGGACATTGAAGCCTTGGCTCCGTTGGATATACTCCGCCGAGGAGGCGTAGATGTTGTAACCGTCAGTATCACAGGAACAGAGTTTGTTGAGAGTGCGCATGGCGTTACCATGAAAGCCGACACGACATTTGAAGAGGCTGGCGACTTTGCCGATGCTGATGTCCTGATGCTTCCTGGCGGGATGCCGGGTGCAGCCAATCTGAATGATCATGAAGGTGTCTGCCAGGCCTTGTTACAACAGAACGCAAAAGGCAAGCGAATAGGAGCCATCTGTGCTGCTCCGATGGTACTCGGGAACTTAGGAATACTTCAAGGCCATCGTGCCACCTGCTATCCTGGTTTTGAGCAGTTCCTTGATGGGGCTGAATATACAGCCGACCTGTTTACCGTCAGCGGGAACATCACGACGGGCGAAGGTCCTGCTGCTGCCCTTCCCTATGGCTATGAACTGCTCAGACAATTAAAGGGAGAAGAGATTGTCGCACAACTTGAAGAAGGAATGCGATACTGTCATTTGCTTAATAAGTAAAAAACATGGATTATGTCATTATCGTTGCTGGTGGGAAAGGGCTGCGTATGGGAAGTAAAATGCCCAAACAGTTCCTTCCCATCAATGGCAAACCCATCCTGATGCGTACCATCGAGCGGTTCAGGGAATACTCCGACCAACTGCAGATCATCCTCGTCTTACCACACGAACAACAAGATTATTGGCGTGATTTGTGCCAACTGTTTCAGTTTACCGTTGAACACGTTGTGGTGGACGGGGGAGAAACTCGTTTCCATTCTTCCAAGAACGGCCTTGCTGCCATACCCCAGACGGCAGACGGTGTCGTAGGAATACATGATGGAGTACGCCCCTTCGTTTCCGTTGAGGTAATTGACCGATGCTATGAGACGGCACGTGAGGAATATGCATGCATTCCCGTGCTTCCCGTCACTGACACTCTACGGTTTATCAATAATGCCGGTCAGGGGCGCAACGTACTCCGAAGCGACTACAGGATTGTCCAGACTCCCCAGACATTCGACATTGGATTGCTCCGTCGTGCTTTCAATCAGCCCTATAAAGAGAGCTTTACGGATGATGCCAGTGTGGTGGAAAGCCTCGGCTGTTCAGTCACCATGGTGGAAGGAAACCGTGAGAACATTAAACTCACCACTCCCTTCGACATTACCATAGCCAGATGTCTCTGTCAAAAAAAATAGCTTATCCATTCTGACAATGTCAACAATACTCGAACAAGATATTAAGTATATCCCCGGTGTGGGACCGAACCGCAAAGAGATTCTGAACAAGGAGCTCGGGATACACACGTGGGGAGACTTGTTAGAGTATTATCCTTATAAATATGTTGACAGGAGTAAGATCTATGCCATCAAGGACTTGCAAGGCAGCATGCCTTATGTACAAGTGAAAGGAAAGATCCTCTCTTTTGAGGAGTTCAGCATAGGAGCACGCAAAAAAGGAGTGGTTGCTCATCTTTCTGACGGCTGCGGCGTTGTAGACTTGGTGTGGTTCCAGCATACAAAGTATGTCTATCAGAACTACAAGGTCAATACCGAATACATCGTTTTCGGAAAACCCACTGTCTACAACGGGCGCTATCAGTTTGCCCATCCTGATATAGACAAGGCAGAAGACCTGCAACTGTCGGAAATGGGATTACAGCCTTATTATTCCACTACCGAGACCATGAAAAAGCGGGGGATGTCTTCCCGCTCCATCGAGAGAATCATCAAGTCGCTCCTTGAAAAGCTCTCGTCTTCCCTTCCAGAGACTCTCCCACCCTATATCATTGATCCGCTCCATCTATGTTCCAGAAATGAAGCGGTGCATCATATCCATTATCCTCACAACACCACTGAACTGCAACGGGCACAAGTAAGGTTGAAGTTCGAAGAGCTGTTTTATGTCCAGCTGAACATCCTACGATATGCAAGCGACCACCGACGTAAATACCGGGGATATGTCTTCAAACGGGTAGGAGAACAATTCAATGGCTTCTACCGCCACAACCTTCCCTTTCCCCTTACAGATGCACAGAAAAGGGTAATGCACGAGATTCGGGACGACATGGGAAGCGGACGACAGATGAACAGGCTGCTTCAGGGTGATGTGGGGTCGGGAAAGACGCTTGTCGCGGTCATGTCTATGCTGATAGCCATAGACAACGGCTATCAGGCTGCCTTAATGGCCCCCACAGAAATACTGGCTGAACAGCACCTTCAGACCATCATAGACTTTCTTCAAGGCATGGATATACAGGTGCGGCTGCTCACAAGCGTTGTCAAAGGAAAACAGAGGGATGAAGTGCTGAACGGACTGCTCGACGGCAGCATTGACATCATTGTCGGTACTCATGCCATCATTGAAGACCCTGTTCAGTTCAAGCAGCTCGGACTTGCCGTCGTTGATGAGCAGCATCGCTTCGGTGTTGCGCAACGGGCAAAACTCTGGGGGAAGAGCGAACAACCGCCGCACGTGCTGGTGATGACAGCCACTCCCATTCCCCGTACACTTGCCATGACCATCTACGGAGACTTAGACGTCAGTGTCATTGACGAACTTCCACCAGGGCGCAAGCCTGTCCAGACGATGCATCGGTTCGATAATCAACTGACCAGTCTCTATCAAGGAATCCGGCAGCAGATTCATCAGGGAAGACAAGTCTATATTGTTTTCCCGCTCATCAAAGAGAGTGAAAAGAGCGACCTGAAGAACCTTGAAACAGGATATGAGTCCCTGCTACAGATCTTCCCTGAGTTCAAGCTCAGTAAGGTGCACGGACAGATGAAGCCAAAGGAGAAGGAAGAGGAGATGCAGCGCTTTGTGCGGGGAGAGACGCAGATTCTGGTTGCCACGACAGTCATTGAGGTTGGCGTGAATGTTCCTAACGCCTCGGTCATGGTTATTCTGGATGCACAGCGATTCGGGTTGTCCCAGCTTCATCAGTTGCGCGGACGCGTGGGCCGGGGAGCTGATCAGTCGTATTGCATACTGGTTACATCCTATAAGCTATCCGAAGAGACGCGCAAACGAATAGACATCATGTGCGACACTAACGACGGGTTTGAGATTGCAGAAGCCGACCTGAAACTCCGTGGGCCGGGAGATTTAGAAGGGACACAACAGAGTGGCATCGCCTTCGACCTGAAGATTGCCGATATTGCCCGTGACGGACAGCTCGTGCAACTTGCCAGATATGAGGCGCAAAAGATCATCGACGACGACCCTCTCTGCGAGAAATCGGAGCATCAGCTACTATGGAACCGGTTGAAAGAATTGCGGAAAACCAACATCAACTGGTCGGCAATCAGCTAAATTATTTAATATTTTTTAAGAAATGGGGCGTTTTTTCGCTTTGCCGCAAATAATGGCTGAACCCTATATAAATAGGTGGAAACCCAAGAGGAATTGCACATGAGAAGTATGTTAAACGACAAATAAAAACTGTTAAGGGTTCGTCTGTTTGCCATAAATTCACTATCTTTGCATCAGTTTTGACAAAATAACATAATTAAAATTAGGCCGTTAACATATTATTTGGCTAACGGAATAATCTAAAATTATATAATATGACATTGAGACAATTTATTAGAACAATAACATTATCTGTTTCCATTATCTTCACTGCTCAACAGGCGGATGCTCAAGATTTGCTTGCCCGTCAGGCTCCTGTGGACAGAAAGATGAAAGCAGTAGACACTTTGGTATTCCAGAACCTGCTCGACCGTGAATATTCCGGTCTCCCCGCTGAGGAGCTCTATGCAGACTGGGACAACCGCTACGCTCACCGCGAGACAGAAATGCCCGACCATTTTAAAATTGACCTTCGCGATTTCTCCATGCCGACTCAAAGCCGCGTCGTGACAAGTAACTTCGGTGCACGTTGGGGAAGACAGCACAAAGGTCTTGACATCAAGGTATATATTGGTGACACTATTCGTGCAGCATTTAGCGGAAAAGTAAGAATTGTCCGTTATGAGGCACGTGGATATGGAAACTACATTGTCATTCGCCACAATAATGGTCTTGAAACTATTTACGGACACCTCTCTAAGCAGCTCGTAAGAGAAAACGATGAAGTGCGTGCAGGCGACGTAATCGGACTTGGAGGTAACACTGGACGTAGTACGGGTTCTCACCTTCACTTTGAGACACGTCTCTGCGGTGTTGCTCTTAATCCTGCATTGCTGTTTGATTTCCGTGCACAGGACGTCACAGGCGACTTCTATAACTTCAACAAGGCAAGATACCTGAGCGAGTCAAGAGAAGCTACTCGTCTCCGCGGAAAGGTTGGCAGCGGAAGCTATACTCCAGAGGAGGTACGCGGAACCACTGCAAGAGTTGAAAGAAGTTCATCCAGATATAACGAACAGAGACTTTACCACAAGGTTGAAAAGGGTGAGACTCTTTATTCGATTGCCCGCAAGCGCGGTGTAAGTGTTGAGACTCTGTGTGAGCTCAACCACATCAACAAGACGCTGAGAGTCCGTCAGGGACAGATCCTCAGATACTCATAAAGACAACTGTCTATAATATATAATAAGGTAATATAACTCTCATTTCTATTTAAAAGAAGTTCTATTAACATTATAGAATAACTCACACAACTCCTCGTCATCGAAGTCTTTCAAGACAAAGATGTACGAGGAGTATTTTTATTCAGGCTGTTTGAATTGACAATTATTTCTTCAGCACGGCACGAAAGACAAACCATACGTGCATGAAGAATGTCCGTAGGAAACCGTAATGACGGCACATGATGGCGAAACGCTCCTTCAATGAAGCCCTGTGATTCTTGTTCGTCATCCCACCATCAAGATAATGAACCACCACATAGGGTACCCGTTTTAATGAAACATTCTTTTCCTCGGCGCTTTTCATCACTCGCACACACCAGTCAACATCGGCACTGAACCTGTAATCAAGGTTATACAGGTTGGCTTTTGCCAGATCTGCACGGGCATAGAAAGCCTGATGACAGACCAGCATACCATGAATAAAAGATTTCCAGGTAAGATGATCGGGAGGTGAAAGGCGACGGTGAGAAAGGAAATTCCCATCTGTATCCACAATATCTGTATCTCCATATAGCACACCCGGCAACGGATCTGCTTCCTCCCCCACTCTTGCAACCTTGCTGAGAGTATCATCAGAAGGAAAGACATCCCCTGCATTCAGGAACAGCAGATATTGTCCCGATGCCTGACGGATTCCTTTGTTCATTGCGTCATACAACCCTTTATCCGGTTCACTATGGACAATGATTTCATGAGGACTGTTTTCCTTTTTGTTCTTTTCCACATAACCCTGTATGATGGAAAGGGTGTCGTCTTTCGAAGCACCATCCATCAGGATATGCTCTACCGAAGGATAGGTTTGCGCCAATACGCTATCGACGGTACGCTGTAGGAACTCACCGGCATTATAGGTACAGGTGATGATGGAAAACTTTATCATGGCTTGAACGGTGTATGGGATATTTCACTGTACAACTCTATATATCTGGCTGCCACATTCTGCTGGGAATAGTTCCTTGCGACCTTTTGCAATGCACTTTGACTCAGACTCTGATAATCGGCCTCATCAAGAACCCAGTGAATACCCTTTGCCAGATCGTCTGCATCCATAAACTTTGCTACATAGCCGTTTTTAAGATGGTCAATCTCTTCGGGTATTCCTCCGACTTCAAAGCCGATGCAAGGCTTTCCACATGCCATTGCTTCCATAATCGTATTGGGAAGGTTTTCCGAAAGAGAAGGAAGGATGAACAGATCCACGGCATTATAAACATCAACTATCTTTTGCGTGTCACTGACATAGCCCAGAGCAAAAGTAGGCAGTTCGAATGCGTTTTCAAGTTCTTCCGAGTGCCCTCCTAAAATCACGATGCCTGTGTTTTCCCTGAACTTGGGATTGTCTGCCACCAGTTTTCGGCAGCCATCAACAAGAAACGTCATTCCTTTATTTCTGTTGGTCACCCTTTGTGACACAAACAACAGCAGCCGTTTATCTGCAGGAAGGGAGAGCCGTTGGCGGGCAGCATTCTTATCCGTCGGAGAAAACACGCTGGTATCTATCGGATTAGGAATGCTTGTGACAGGCTGATTGTGCAGCAAGGCGCTTTTCCTTGCCTCATCCGCAAGCCATCTGCTGCACGCAACGAAGTGGATCCGGTGACCGTTCAGCATCTCTTCCTTGCGCTTCCACACCCTGGCGGAAAGGTCTCGCTTCCCTCCTCCATTAGGCAGATACTTGCAATGCTGGCATCTCTGTGTGAAATTCGTACACCCGAGCGTGAGGTGACAGATGGATGTGGCAGGCCAGATATCATGCATCGTCCAGACAACCGGCTTCCCGCTATCCAGTATCTTCCGGATATTCTTCAACGAAAGCATTCCCTGATTGATCCAATGCAGATGGATGATGTCTGCTTCCTGAAACTCACGCAGGGCGGTAATGTCCGTACCGGTATTGGCAATGTCAATCTCAAACAGGGATTTCCGGGAAAGGTGAAGATGCAGGAAGATACATAGGCGTTCCCAAAGGAAATTCCATCTCAGGCGGAATGACTGGGGAAGCGGAACGATAGTAAGACCATCGGACACCTTTTCACGGACAAGCATTTTAGCTTTCACACCATTTTTATTCAGTGTCTCCATCAGCCGATGGGCAGCAACGGCAGCTCCACCAGCATTCTCACTCGTATTTACTATCAGTACTCGCATGATATAACGGTCGCAAGACTCTTTGTTTCTTCAGTAGACGCAAAGTTACGTCATATTATTAAGAATCACAAGAAAAACCGCAAAATATTACTTGTGTTCGCACACAATCGCTTGATTTACGTCAAGAATAGGGCGTTTTTGAAGCAATATAAGCAGATTTTGTTGCGGGAAGTCCAAATTTGTCGTACCTTTGCATCGTCAAAAGGTTAATAGATTGTTTAGGTTAGTAGTAATAGATTTAGGTTTTTAGTTATTAGGTTTAAGGTAGATTAAACAGATTGTTTAACAGGTAACAATGGGAGCCGTGAGGCTGTCATTTGTTTTGAAAGAAATTTTAGTTAAACATAGGCTTTTTACACCACAGCTCGCTGAGAGTTGTGGTGTATTTTTTTGCCCATTTATTTTACAGACTTTTTGGACTTTAGGCGCAGGAAATTTGGCAGATAGAGGGAAAAACAATATTTTTGCATCATAAATAACAACCAAAGCTATTAACTTTTATGCGAAAACTATTTATCATTTCATTATTCTTCATTGTTCATTCAGCAATGGCGCAGCGCACTCCCACGATGGGATGGAGCTCTTGGAACACGTTTGCCCTCAACATCAACGAGGACTTGATTCGCCAGCAGGCAGATGCGATGCACCAGACGGGGTTGCAGAAGGCAGGGTTCAAGTATGTGAACATCGACGACGGCTATTGGGACGGTCGTGGTGAGGATGGTCATTTGCGCCTGAATATGAAGCTGTTCCCTCATGGTATGCGTGCATTGGTGGATTATATCCACTCGTTAGGACTGAAGGCTGGTATCTATAGCGATGCCGGCGACAACACCTGCGGCTCTGGAAACAGACACGCATGGGGACTGGGTGTAGGCTTTGCCGGTCATGAAGACCAGGATTGCCAGCTCTATTTCCGCGACTGGGACTTCGATTTCATCAAGGTGGACTATTGCGGAGGCAACCACATGGGACTGGATGAAAGGCAGCAATATACAAAAATCTCTGAAGCCATCCGTAATTGCGGCAAGAAAGACGTTGTATATAATATGTGTCGCTGGGCGTTTCCCGGCACTTGGGGCGCAGAAGTGGCAGACTCGTGGCGCACAACGGGTGACATCTATGATGCATGGAAGTCGGTGAAGGGCATACTTGCCGAGAACCTCTACCTGTCGGCTTATTGCCACGACGGTCATTACAACGACATGGATATGCTGGAGGTGGGACGTTCGATGTCGGAGATTGAGGACGAGACGCATTTCGGCATGTGGTGCATCATGGCTTCACCGTTGCTGATCGGTTGCGACATGTCGAAAATCAAACCCGCAGCTTTGAAGTTGATGACCAATGCTGACCTCATTGCCCTCAACCAGGATCCTCTTCACCTTCAGGCATACGTGGCTGACAAGCAGGGTGAATGCTTCATCCTCGTGAAAGACATCAAGAAATTAGGGGGAAAGGAACGTGCCTTCGCCATCTACAATCCCAGTGACAAGGAACAAACGGTGAAATTTGACTTCAAGACCATCGACCTGGGCGGAAACGTACAATTGTATGACTGCTTCCTTCAAACAAACTACGTGTGGGACAAAGGACCTGTTTCATTCACCATCCCTGCCCATGGCACGAAGATCTTCCGTGCTAAAGGGAAGAAAAGACTGGAACGTACACGCTACGAAGCAGAGACAGCCTGGCTGAGCCAATACCAGGAACTACGCAACAACGAGCAGTCGGTGACGGCCATTTATGGCGCAAGTCAGGAAGCTTCGGGGGGATACATAGCCCGCTTCTTGGGCAAACGTGCAGAGAATGACCTGTGGTGGAAGGATGTCAACATGAAGAAAGCTGGCCGCAGGACGATGACCATTGCCTTGTTCTCTGGGGAAGAACGGGAGCTGAACGTGGAAGTTAACGGCAAGTTTGTGAAAACCATCCGTGTCCCTGCCCGTGAATGGAATGTGCGCCAGACAGTAGATGTGCCTGTTGATTTCAACAAAGGGAAGAACGTCGTTCGTCTTTACAATGCCCAAAACTGGATGCCTGACGTTGACGGAATGGAAATCAAGTGATTCAGCTTTTAAGAGAAGTTATAAAGTTAAGTAGTTATCGTCTTTAACTACTTAACTTTTTTCTTTATCACAAAAAGGTTGAGCAAATATGAAACTTGAATCAGGCGATTCAAATAGATGGAGAATCATTGATGCCGGATAAAAACTTTCGCCCTGTTCCGACGTCAATAATCTTGACAAAAACTTGTCGAGGAAAAGTGATGAAAGAGAAGTTAAATTGTGTAAAACATGATTCTTCATTCTTTATTCTTCATTCTTCATTTTGTGAAAGCTTAGGTTTGGCGCCGCAAAACCTAAGCTTTCACCGTCCCAAAGACCATGTTTCACCGCCTCAAACATAACCTTTCACACGACGAAACATAACCTTTGGCGCAACGAAACCTTACCTTTCGCAAATTTATTATTTGTAAACCATCCGATTACAGATTAATATTCATGTAACAAATTGTCAGTCAACGCTTTACAAAAAGCCTCAAAAAATGGCGTTTTTTCGACCGAGGAACAGTTTGTTCAGGAAGATGCCCTTAATTTAGGGTCAAAATTCGAATATTATTTGACAAAATCCCGTTATTTGTAATGCCCAATAACAGATGATGCCATTAGGCATCGGACAAAGGTAGCCAGCCATACAGCCGTGCCTATGGGTACGGCGAAATGGCTGGTATGGGATTGACCCTATAATATCAGCCTGCCTTTGGGTAGGCGACAAGGTTTGCTCTTGTCCCTTGCATAGCAGCAAGGTTCCGGGTGTGTGGTGTCCTTTAACCCAGCCATTTCGCAGCCCCCATAGGGGCAGTTGTATGGCTGGCTACCATTGTCTAATGCCTACGGCATTTCTTCCGTTGAAAACAAATCTATTATACATTTCATCTCAGAATTCTTTATAAAAGAAGAATATTCTCCGAGTATTTAAGTATATTTGTGGCAGAAATAATAGACATTATGATTATGACATATAATGAACTTTTGAATCAAAAAGAGTGGTGGCAGAAATGCAATGAGATACTTAGCAGAGACCACTACAGATGCAGAGATTGTGGACATTTAGGCTTTCACAATGGCTATAATTACATGAAAGTCAACCGTATTGAAGAGATTGACAGTTTGTTTAAAGAATGGACTTTCAATGGTGTTGCTTTTTCTAAGTTTTGGGCTGATATACCTATTTTAAACCCTAACCAAGTTAAAGACATTAAATTTGAAAAGAAGTATGACAATGATGGTGTCTACGTATATGACTTAAATCTACTTGAATCAATAAACAATCTGTCTAGAGGTGTTTATCCAGAAAAAGTAATAGCAGTATCTAAAGCCAACATTGATCATCTTGATGCTACCATGTATACATACTGTGGCATAATAAAGAAACCCGTTTCCTCATATGCTTCTGGATGGGCATACCTTTTCGAGTTTCCATGCGTCATTTCGAATAACATCTATGTAAACATAGAATATTCGATGCCTTTTATAATCAATCATGTACCCTATGAAAGAATAATATTTAATATTACATTGGGAAACAGATTGATTTTCATAAGATTTTCATTGTACTCATTCCACTTGAAAGGATTGAACATCCATCACACATACTATACAAGAGAATGCAAGCCTTGGGAGTATGAGAACGATTCATTAGTAACGCTATGCGAGGATTGTCATAAGAAGCGACATGAGAATACACGGATTCCATTATATGACCAAGAAAAGAGGCTTATAAGCAATCTCATACCATGTGACAGATGTGGTGGAAGTGGGTATTTACCTCAATATAACCATATAGAGCATGGTATATGTTTCAAATGTTATGGTGAAGGTACTGTAATCAAGTAGTATCAATAAATCCAATTAAAATTATTGCCTTCTATGTTGCAATCCAAATAACTAGTTTCTCCATTTCGAAATAAAGGTAACCAAAAAGGCTGAACCCCAAGCGAGGGATTCAGCCTTTATCTTATTCTTACTAAAATACTATTTAGTGGGTGCTGATATTATTTAGTGCGATATGCAGGATTCTGATAAGCTTGCTTGTCAGCTTCATCCATCTTCATGCCATCGAGTTGTCCCTGTGGGATTGGACGGAGATAGTAGCCTGCGGGAATATCACGCTTGAAGGTCTGCAAATCCTTATCGGTATAGCCACTTCCGGCAATACGATAGGTAGAAGCACGCTCTGCCCACTTCTGGGTACGTACAAGGTCGTACCAACGATAACCCTCACCCCAGAACTCACGGCTACGCTCATCGAGGATGTAGTCGATGGTGATGGTAGCAGGTGTGGCAGCAAGCATGGCAGCACTGTTATCAACAGATACAGCTACGTTGTCATTCTGAGAGAATGTCTGCTTACCAGCACGAGCACGGAGCACATTCACGAGGGTTCTTGCATCAGCATTCCTGTTCAGCTTCACGGCTGCCTCAGCACCGATGAGATAGAACTCAGAGAACTTAGCTATGTTCCAAGGACGTGGGCTACCACCATTCACCTTAGAACCAAGACCGCCAGCATTGTCGGTACGATAGATACCAATCTTCCAGTTGATAGGATACTTCTTACGGCTGATGTGGTTCACGGCTACTACGAAGTCTGGACGACCAGCCATCTCACCGAAGCCAAGTCTTCCGTCAGCACCGGTATAGTTGATCTTGCTGTCCTCGCTCTCGGGAACCCAGCTGAAGTAAACCTCGTTAGGAGCCACTGGCAAGCCGTTTGCGCCTTGCACGAAAGGAATGGCAGCGTTATCTCCACCAGCCTTCGGCCAGTTCGTGTGATAGCGCAGTGTGAAGGTTGCATCGTAGCGAGAGTCGATAGCTTTCACAGCATCTTCCCACACGCCACCTTCCATGAAGTTGTCAGCGATAGGAGCCATACGTGTCCAAGGACGTCCCAGAGCCTGCACAGCTTCGCGCTGGATGGGGTTCAAGGTTATATCCTTACCATCCTTATCCTTGGCTTTGGCAACCATCTCTGTGTAGTTCCAAGTCTCCATCCAGTAAGCGAAGTTCTCAGGAGAGCCGCCGCCACCCCATCCGTAACCAGCACCGCCGTTACCAAACTTCTCATCCTCATCGTGGTCAGCATAAAGCATGATCTCTGAGTTGCGGTCGTTGGTAGCTACGTTCACATCATAGAATGTGGGCTGCAATTTATACGGGCCAGGATTGTTGATGGCCTGCATAGCCATGTCGTATGCTTTCTGGAAGTAGGTCTGAGCCTTACTTGCATCACGGGTACACTCAGGATAGGTAGGAATCTTGTTAGGATTCTCCAACCACCAAGCGTATGTCAAGTAAGCCTTTGAGAGATACAGACGAGCCACATTCTTGGTGACTGTACCAGTCAGACGAGGATTCTCGGGCAGATCATTCAGGGCTTTCTCCAGGTCGGGGAAGATACACTTCTGATAGACTTCGTCCACCGTGTTACGTGCAGAGGTACGAACGGTAGATGTATTGAACTTCAGTTCACCAGCACCTAAATCCAGGGGAACACCACCATAGGTCTGAACCAACAGGAAGTAGTCGAAACCACGGAAGAAGTAAGCCTCAGCAAGCAGTGCATCGTCGATACCTGCAGCAGCACCATTCTCGATAATACCACTGGCTGTATTGATGTTTGGGAACAAAGCACCCCAGATAGATCCTGCAATAGAGTTACTGGGTGTCATGGAACCAACGCCAGAGAGGTCGGCATCCTTGAAGTTACCATCGGCAGACTGACCGTAGGTATATTCGTCGGTACCTGTTTCCACACTGTTCAGGAAATAACCGTTGCCATAGAAATAGCGCAAGTGAGCATAGAGTGAGGTCAAACCACCCTCAATACCCGTCTTCGTATTGAAGAATGTCGGGTCAAATTGGCTGCGTGGCTGTTCGTCAAGAACATCAGAGCAGGAAGTCATGGTTGCGGAAAGACCGCATAAAACGAGACCAGCAGCGAGGATATATTTTATACTTTTAGTTTTCATATCTTTAATACTTAATTAAAATGTGACGTTAATACCGAACAGGAAGTTGCGGGTTGTAGGCGTGTTATAACCTACGATTGGCATTCTGTGCTTACCAGAGTATTCACCGTAAGCAACAGCCGTGTTCTCATTTGCCCAAGAGTTTGTTTCGGGATCAAGTCCACTCTCATTATTGAAGGGTGAGAAGAGTACGAACGGATTCTGAATCGTAGCATAGAGGCGCAGGCGGCTGATACCGAAGTTCTTGACTGCTTTCAATTTATCGAAGTTGTAGCCTAAGGTGATGGCACGAACCTTCAAGTAGCCAGCATCGAAATAACCGAGAGTAGAACCATACTTGGGATTATCACTACTTAAAATACCACCTGGTTTCGGATACTTGGCACCAGTATTATCTTCGGTCCAGTAATCAACATCGAGCTGTCCGCGACGACCTGTCAACATGTTCAGATAACCATTAGAAGAGTGGATGGCACTGATAAGCTTACCGCCAATCTGGAATGCACCTATCACTGTAAGGTCGAAGCCCTTATAACCAACTGTTGTATTGAAACCTCCGATGAGTTTGGGCTCCATACTTATGATACGACGGTCTTCTGCTCCGATAGCACGAGTAGGAACACCATTGGCATCAAGAGCATCGGCATTATACTTCACCTTAATCATACCGAGGTTGCCACCTGGTTCCAGGATAGCAAAGTTTGTAGTCTTGGTGCCATCTTCTAAGGTCACTTCATAAACATCCTCTGCATTCCACAGACCATCGTACTCATAGTCGTAGATGACATCAATAGGATGACCTACGAACCAACGGTTACCCTCATCTCTCTCAGGCTCAACCTTGCCGTCTGCAGTCACGTAGTTTGCACCTGTCAGCTTGGTCAGCTTGTTGCGGTTAGCATAGAGGTTGATACCAGCTTCCCAGTGCCAGCCGTTCTTGTTGTCGATGATGATTCCATTCAATGTCAACTCAAATCCCTTGTTCTGAGTGTTTCCGATGTTACCAGTAAAGCTGCTCACACCAGAGGTAGAAGGCATTGACACATCAAGCAGGATGTCGTTGGTCTTCTGTGTATAGTATTCGAATGATCCAGAGAGACGTCCGTTGAAGAACGAGAAGTCGAGACCGAAGTTCCAAGTCTTAGAGTACTCCCAACCTAACTCGGGATTAGGCAGTGCATTTACGTAGTAACCTGCTTTGTAGTTAGTACCATTACCGAAGTTATAGTTGCGTACGGCGAGTCCACCGAGAGTAGAGTAAGGATTGATACTCTGGTTAGATGTCTCACCATAACCAACGCGCAGCTTCAAGTTGTCAATCCACTTCAAGTCTTTCATGAACTCTTCACGTGCGATATTCCAACCTGCACTGACAGCGGGATAAGTATGCCACTGGTGTCCTTTTGCCAGACGAGAAGAAGCATCGGAACGAAGGGCAGCAGAAACCATATACTTGTTATCATAAGAGTACATCACACGACCCATCCAAGACATCAGGCCACTCTGCCAATAACTGTAATTATTGAGATTAACCTGTCCTGTTGCCTTGTCAAGAGCATAGTACTGGAAGTAATCAGCAGGGATGCTCTGTGCATTAGCACCAGTAGATTCGTATGTTGTCTGCTCAGCGGAGTACATACCCACTACATTGACATTGTGCTTTTCAGCAAAAGTGCGGTCGAAGGTAATCAAGTTCTCAACTGCCCAGTTACGTGTCTGGTTCTCAGAGATCCAACCACCATTGGCAGCGTTAGCATCTTTATTATTGACACCTGTACCTGTGAATCCACCACCTTTGGAAGAACGGAAGTTCAAACCGATGTTGATGCGATAGCTAAGACCTTCAACCCACGGACACTTCACTTCACCGAAGAGAGTATTGTAAGAACCGACACCCTTGTTTTCGTTCAGCCAGACATCCTTGTCTCTCTTCACCGTTTCCTTTGTTACAACAGGCTGGTCATCAGCAGGAAGTGTTACGAAACGCTTCAGGTTGCCATTTTCATCGTATGGGCTGGCAAGCGGGCTCTTGCTGAGCACGCCATACATATCGTTCACACCCTTGTTAATACGATAGCTGTTGTTGGTAGACAAACCAAAACGGAACCATTTTCCTACATTCTGGTCGAAGTTACCACGTACACTCACACGGTCGTAACCTTCAGTGGGAACAACAGACTCGTCGTGATAGTAACCTGCACCGAAGCTATAGCTGCCACCATTGGTACCACCAGCCACGCTCACGTCGTGATTATGGCCTACACCAGTCTGGTAATACAAATCTTGCCAGTCGGTATTGGTGTCATCACTCTCATCAAGAGAATTCTGATACATACCAGCATACTTACGGAACTTAGAGAACGTAGGACCATCCATCATAGGATATTTATGGAAAATCTTCTTGAAGCTGACATAACCATTATATGTCACCTTGGCGGGCAATCCCATAGAACCCTTCTCTGTGGTAATAAGGATAACACCATTAGCACCACGAGAACCGTAAATAGCAGTTGCTGAAGCATCCTTCAAAATATCCATCGACTTGATATCAGTAGGATTGATATCAGAGAGCTGGCCCATGAAAGGAATTCCGTCAAGCACGATCAGAGGATCGTTAGATGCTGTCAATGAACGCTGACCACGGATGCGGATCTGCATCTCAGCACCTGGCTTAGAACTTGTCTGTGTCATGAGCACACCAGCTACACGGCCTTGCAGAGCCTGAGCGGCATTGGTAGCAGCAATCTGGTTCAGCTTCTCACCATTCACATTGGCAACAGAACCTGTTACAGCTTCTCTACGTTGCGTACCATAACCAATCACCACAACGTCGTTTAAGGTCGTGTTGTCTTCACTCAGTACAATATCAATGTTCTGACGACCACCAACATTTACTTCTTGAGTAACAAAACCCACATAAGAAACAGACAACCGAGCATTTGAAGCGGCATTGACGTTAAACTGACCGTTAATGTCAGTTATCACACCGGTGTTCGTTCCAACTACTCTCACTGATGCACCGATAATCGGCTCACCAGATCCATCACTAACCGTTCCCTTCACACTGTTTTGAGCAATCGCACCAAAAGGAACGAAGCAAAACAGGAACAGCAGAACCTTTAATTTCTTGATAAAAAATGAATTAAAACGTAACATAATATTTAAAATATTAAAAACAATTACTTATTTGACACAAATTTAACAAATGCCATTCTATACTCCTTGTCCTTGTGTAACAAATATGTTGTCAAAAGCATTAATATGTGAATTGTTCTTTAATTCTCTTTCCGATTGTTACAAATAAAAAAGTAAATGATAAGATTATACAATATCGAAAGAAAAAAACGCAACAAAAAAAGGCTGAACCCCAAGCAAGGGATTCAGCCAAAGTCTTATTCTTACTAAAGAGTTTTAGAGGAATTCTCTAAGAATCACTATTAGTCGCTACGGCTGGTAGCATTTTACTTTCTTTCCATCGTATCCTACCGCCATGATATAAGCCGGATTCTCTGAAGAAATCCACTCAACATTCGTAGTTGTAGGAACAATTGCTGCCGAACCATGTCCGTAGGAAGTGATATGAAGCAGATTACCTTGAGCATCATACGTCTCAAAGCCTACCGCATTCTTCCATGCATTGTGCTCTATCTTTACCGTATTTCCTGAACGGACACAACCAGCGTTCACTTCATTGGCAACAAGAGGAGCCTTATCGCGGAACGCAGGCATATTGTTCACATCCAGGAAATAGAATGCTTCCGGAGCCTCTGGATATCCTGCACTTTCCACATGACTACGCAACTCGTTCAACATCGACTGAGTAATGGTCAGCTGACGGGTACTGTAATCACCGATCTCCTCATTCACGGTCTTAAACATTCCGACTTTAGCAAAATACGGAAGATAGTTTGTCTTGGTGATATCGCACCACTGACGCATGAAGTTCACCTGCTTCTGTCCGTCATCCATACTTCCTACATCCATCGTTCGCATCTTTTCAAACATCTCGGGGTAGGCATCCGGCTGAATGCCTGCAATCTTTGTATAGACGAGAAGCTGCCAGAAAGGAATCAATGTACAGAAGACATCGTTATGGGCATGAGGAACAAACTGACCGCCCTTCATGATGTTATACTCCATGAAGTCATAATATCGGAAACCGTTTGACTCGTTTTCAAGGCGATGGTATCCGTTTGGCCGGAGCATGTGCTCCACATAAGCGGAATAGATGTTGTTGGTTACTTCGGTAAGGCCAATCCACAGCATACCGTTGGTTTGGTTCACATGTCCAAGCTCATGAGCAGCACCCCAGAAATCGAAGTAAGTAGATGAAGTCGGGTCTCTCAACGCATTTATGGGAACGCAGAAACCGTCGTTGCTGGCATGGTAGAGTCCTCCACTCGTCTTCACGGAGATGACAGCCATGTGGTTATCATATTTCCTGTTGTACTTCTTCAAGCCCATTACTTCCTGCTCAAGGGAAACAATACTGTCGTAAGTGGTCACGAGCCATACCCCATTAGCAGGACAATTTGCCTTTAATGCAGAGACGGGGAAGACCCCTTGGATGTTCTTTGAGACAAAGTCCATACAATCGCCTTTAGCATTGGCAAGCAATGTCTTCCAGTCATCATTGGTATCTCCACGCTCAAGGTCGAAGTAACCGTTCTCCACTCCATTGACAAAATGAATCTTTACCTTTGGAGCATCCTTGTAATTCTTAGTATAATAATCAATGTATCCATTGCCCTTATTCCGGCAATTGATGATGTTAACACCATTGGACAAGGGATAGTATTCCGTGCTAAAGTCTTCAGGACCGAAGTTGCGCACCTGAAGAGTCACAGGAGAATCGCCGATTCCTTCGACAACGACAATGACATTCTCATCTTTCTTGAATGTTATTCCCGTAGGATTCTCATGATTATTATAGGTGTAGCTGTTCTTCAGTTCATTGCGAAGATCTGCCACCGGACGATAAGCCTTAAACTCTCCGACACGGTATTTCATTGAATAGGTTCCATCCTGCAACTGATAAGCGAGTGAGCGGAACTCTTCCATCTCCATCTGTTCAATCATTTCACGTGTCACTCCATCTTTTAGACGGGTGCAAAGCTTATCAGCGAAGACATCCTTCAACATATCGCCGATGAAATCGTCCTTTTCATAGAAAGCCATCTCCGCACAACTGGCAAATCCATTGACACCACTCCGTACAGTGAAACGGATTGACATGACATCATCAATGCCCTCATCCCCAAAACTGATGTTGGCAATACTACCACTTCCACCAAGGTTTGCAGTACGCAATCTGATCCATTGTGTCGAACCGCTCACCTGATAGTCGATGTCCACCTGTTCAAAATTACCATTGTTGTTTCCATCCTGGCGCGGTGTATAGAGTGCATAATCCACATGGGCAGGTCCTTGCAGGTTATAGGTCAGGATAACAGGAAAAGACGTTCCGGTCCATGGAGAATGATAAAGAGTAGAGAGATTATCATCATAAGACTTTGAGATGTCCTCACCCGACTGCGCCTGATTAGCAGTTCCGCTCACAATGGGGATTTGCCTGTCGGTCACCGTTCGTCCCTTTTGGATAACAGTAAGGGCACGTGAAAGACTTCCGTCAGCTGTAGAAAGGGTAAGAAGTCCGGTCCTCGGGGCTATATTATAATTAGGTGTCGCAAAGAGACTGAGATTTCCATTGCCTTGCTTTTTCCACACAATCCACTGATTGCTGTTACTGACATCGTAGTCACAATTACGTGCAATTCCAACCGAAGCAAAGTCGTTATAATTCAAATAAACGGTATCTTTACTGAGTATCAGATATTGATTGGGGTTATTGTCTGACCCTATCTTCAACGTCTGTGCCTGCAGGCACAGCGGTAAAAAAGCAGACAACACTGAATATAATAAGATTCTGAATATCTTCATGACTGTAATGATTTAGATGGTTAGCGAACGACGACCTTTTTTCCGTTGATAACATAGATACCTTTCTGCAGGTGCTTCAAGTCAACGCGTACACCCGACAGATTATAAGCCACACCTTCTGCTTCGTCGGTAAGGGCATCAACTCTTTCTATGCCTGTCGGGTCGAACACGTTAAACGGTTGTGTTGTCAACACGACATCAGGATAATACCTGGAAGTAGCTGAAATCACGACTCCCTGCTGGGGAGTAAGGAAGTTGAGACGGTAGCTCTGGTATGTGTAGTCTGTACCCTGAGTGAGTGTCTCTCCATCCTTATTGGTTAACTCCAGTGCTGCAGCGACACCAGAACCCCACCCGTTTCTCATAAAATAGGTCTGCCACTCGGGATTCGGCTTGTTTATCTCAACATCTTCTGATATGAAGAAAGGACGCTGAGGCGTGACCACTGCTGGCATTGTATAAGTCTTCTTGGCCTGATTATATATCGTCGGGAAAGAATTAAAGAACAAGCAATTGTCTGCTACATCCAGATAGCTGAGGGTCGCAGAGCAGGCCTTGTCCCATGTAATCTTGCTCAGCCGGTTGTTACCTGCCGTCAATGAGACAAGCCCGGGGCTCCCCGTCAATATTAATGAATCTAACACGTTATTGCTCACCCACAAATCCTGTAACAATGTCAAGGAAGGCATATACAATGTCACCAGCTGATTATTCTCACCGACAAGCTTTCGAAGTTCTTTGCATTTAGAAATCGAAACCGATTGTACGCGGTTGTTCTGGAAGAACAAAGAGCGAAGCTGAGGCATGCTGCTTAAGTATGCTACCGTTGTGATGTTGTTGCCTGCACAGATCAACGAGCTCATATTTCCTACGCCATTACTACGTAATCCAACCGCAGTAAGCTGATTTCCTGCCACATTAACATCTTCCATCACTAAGCTTGTTATCGAAAGAGTCGTCAGCTGATTGTCCTGACAGTCCAACGATGTGAGTGCCTTGCAGTTCGATAAGTCGAGAGTAGTAAGCTTATTCTGTGCACAATAAAGTCTCAGCAACGAACTTGCAGCTCCCGACACATCTAACTGTGTCAGTTCATCTTCACATACATACAAAGAGGTGATGGCCTTATCAGAAGTGAGCGACAGGCTTCCGGCTCTGACAAGAACCTCCTGTGGAAGGCCTGTTGTATGAAGACGTTCCTCAGAACCGTCGGACCATGTGATGGTCAGGTTCAGTCCTGCATTCACAGCTATCACCATTGGGGAGCCAATAGGCTTATCGGTTCTCATACTTACATCCGCAGCCATCATAGGAATTGAATAAAGCGAAAGTATGAGAAAGCCTAATACTGAGTATAATTTTCTCATTGGTATAAAGGGAAAGGTTAAAAAATTTGGTATACTAATCTTTTTCTATTAGCACGACAGCATAGGCAGAGATTCCTTCTTCACGGCCTGTAAATCCTAATTTCTCGGTAGTAGTAGCTTTAATTGAAACATCTTCAACGTCAATACCCATGACCTTTGCCAGACAGTCTTTCATATCAGGTATATGCGGATTCAGCTTTGGACGTTCCGCACAGACAGTTACATCAACATTCCCGACACGATAGCCTTTTCCGGCAATCAAGTCTATAGTTTTACGCAGCAGTATCTTGCTGTCGATATCGAGAGTAGAAGCCGCCGTATCAGGAAAGTGATAGCCTATATCACGCATATTAGCGGCTCCAAGCAGCGCATCACAGATGGCATGTATGAGCACATCAGCGTCACTATGACCTAACAGCCCCAGCCGATGGTCAATCTTTATGCCGCCAAGCCATAGCTCACGGCCTTCGACTAACTGATGTACATCATACCCTAAGCCAACTCTTATCTTCATCTTCTTCTAAACAAGTCTTTGATTCCATCCATGTCGAACGAGAGCGTGAAACGCAACGTCTGGTCAAGAGGGTTACTCTTTGCCATTGATATCACGTAACCGGCATCAAGAGAGAAGACACTCATACGAAAACCGGCACCCACCGTAAAGTACTTACGGTTACCCTTGTTCTCCGACTCATGATGATAACCGGCACGGATAGAGAACTGGTCATGATAGATATACTCAGCACCGACGCTCCACTGTATCTCCTCAAGTTCTTCCTTAAAACCATTAGGAGCATCACTGAAGCTCTTGAATATTCCACTGATTGATGAAACGTCACTGTATTGAGAGATGACACGCTGACGATAATCTTCTGTCGTCTCCCCTTCCTCTTGCTTTGGAATGGTCGGAACCAACAGCTTATTAGCATCAGCAGAAATAGTGAAACGGTTATACTCATCAACAGGAATCATCAAAGAGGTTCCCAGACGCAGATTGGTCGGAATAAACTGGCTTTCTTCGTCACCGCTGAAGGTTATCTTACTACCAATATTCGATATGTTTAAACCAAGACCAAGCTGACATTCCCTTGCACCGATATTCAGATAGTTCTGGTAATAGAGACCGATATCAGCGGCAAAAGCCGATGCTGGTGACGAATCCTCTGAATAATCATAACGCATGTCTGAATGAATCCAGCGCAATCCGGCTGCCCATGAGAACTTCTCGCTCAGCATCATTGAATAGGCAACGTCTACAGACATCTCGTAAGGGTGGATTGTCATGTTGTCGTCTTCAGAGATACTGGAACCTAAGTAGACCTCACCCAGGGAGAAATAACGGATAGATGATGACACAGCGGAGTAGTTTCCTATGCGATAATAGCCTGCCAGATAAGCAAGATCCATGTCGCTCACCAACTGACGAAGCCATGGTGTATAGTTCATTGCAACGCCTGCACGAGAAATAGTGAACGGATATTTAGCCGGATTCCAGTACTGTGAGTTGACATCAGGGTCAGTAGCAGCACCCACATCTCCCATACCTCCTGCACGGGCATCTGGAGCAATGGTCTGCGATATCACCGCATAATTGACAGGATTATACATGTCACGCTTATCCTGCGCCTGCATCTCCAGAGAAAGCAGCGTCAACAAGAGGACTACGAATATAATTCTTCTTTTCTTCATTTTCAATGTCTAAATATCAAATTAACGCAAGATGTGCTCATTTATTGTTCAGAATAATGAGTTTCTTGGCTTTTGATGTCATACTGCTCCCTTCTGAAATGAAACGGATACGGTAAAGGTAGACTCCAGTACTCAGCCGACGGCCGCCGTCAATGGTCAGATCCCAGTCGATAGTATAAGTGTTTGAAGTTGACACTCCGCTCTCTTCATGCTTCCAGAGAAGACGTCCTCCCATGTCCATTACCTCCAGGACAACATCCACCCTACTGTTCACACGGTCGTGTGTTACGATGAACGTCGTCTCTGTGGTTGCCGGGTTTTTGGTACAGCTGATATTCAGCAGTCCTGGCTCAAGTCCGCGTTCCACATGGAAAGTCAGGACGGCTGTCGATGAGTTGTTCAATACATCCCAGGCTCTGAAAAGCAACTGATGCTCACCATCCGACAGCTCTGGCAACGAGTAATATGTTGTGCCACTCGTATAGGAGCCAAAGTCAAACTTGAAGTTATCATTCAGGATATAGGTACGCGACATCTCACCGTCGACAATCAGTTCAAGGTCATGTCCGATACCGTTTCCTGTAGCGTTTATGCCGTCATGGTCGTTCAACTGAGCTACAAAATAAGGAGTTGAATTCACTTTCCCGCCATTGACAAACGAAGGTGAATTGAGATAGCAGTAGATGGAGGGACCGATAGAGTCGTTTCCTACCATGTCCGTTCCGCCGACTATGAAGTTGGAATTTGACCCATGAGCCGTTAAAGTATGTGCCTTATTGAACGCAAAGACGTTTATCAGTCCCTGTTCATCAGAGTAATTGATGTCTTTCGGTACGGCAAACGATATGTTAAACCTTCCGTTCTTCACACTGTCACTGCCATTGAACAGTGTCTTCGTATAATCATAATAGGTGAACGGGGTAGCCGCAGCTTCGTTTTGGTTGTTCTCTTTACAGATAATCTGTTCTCGCGAGTCACGCACCATCAGTGATACAATACCGTCAAAATCATCGGCATTCTTGACATGTCCGCTGACCTTGGCAATAGAACCAGTTTTCAGATTCACTTTGTCTATAGCCGATGTCCCTGTTGAAAGTCCATTGATAGAGTCTATGACAATATCCATGGTCGGCAAGTTCAGCGGCAATGCCGGATCGCCCAACAGGGAATACTGCAGCTTATTCTGCGAGAGGTCTGCCCTGCTTGTTATCAGTTCATTCTTTGTCAGCCGCTGCGCTTCTCCTAACGTGACAGGCTTACCGTTAGGCAAAGACAGTACATGGCGGAGGAAAGCCATGTTGATGGGCTTGTTATCTGTAGCGAACACCGTACGGGTGGTACCATAGAAAGCCACGGCTCCTCCCTTGCTGTTGAGTACTGCTGCTTCACCGATAGTGGGATTTGAACCGTCAAAGGGCATGATGTCACACGAAGCGGTAATCCATAGAGGAAGGTTGGCGTTTGTGAAATTCTGGAAATCGGTAAGCGTGAGCACGTTCTCATGTGAGATCTGGTCTTCTCGCCCATGTCCTGCATAGTCCATAATGAGAGCACCATTTGCCTGATACTGCTTGATAAGCTTGCTTACCTCGGAATAAGTGTTTCCTGTTGATGAAGATTCTCGTTTATAGGCATCCCACATCACCTTTTTTATAATATAGCCCGGATGCAGCGTGTTAATCTGGTTAGCGGCATCGTTGACGTCTATCATGTGACGGTTCTGGTTTCCATCGTCGCCCATGAAGACAAGCGTGTTCTGCCATACACCGGCATTAGCATTGTTGGCATAGGCAATGGTCTTGTCAACCATTATCTTGGCATCGCTCTCTGTGGTGACAGGGAAACGGCCTACTCCCATATCCAGCAAGTCCCGGCTCAACGGATTGGTACCCTCGCCATCATCGAGGAGGCAGAAGAATCCGTCGTCTATATAGCAATAGGTCTCGCTGAACGACTCTTCGCTCTCGAAACAAAGCAGATAATCATCCGTACTTGCGGTTTTCCAGTCATTCGTATTCATCCTGTTATCCCAGGCGCAGTCACCGAAGAGCAACAGATGTTTCGGCATATCGGCATCTGTCTCGGCACGGTCATAGAGCATCTTCAGGTATCTTCTGTAGGCATTAGCGTCAGGCGTACCGCTGCTGAACTCATTATAAAGCTCGTCTGCGGGGACAATGCGGACTCGCAGACCGTCGTGCTGTTTATGAAATGCTGCCAGTCGCTCAGCCTGTTTCAACAGCTTCTGAGAAGTAGGAATGATAATGACCATGTCAACGAGCGTGTCGGCATGATGATCCTGATTTGTTATGTTATGGACATATTCAGGAACAGGAAATGTTGCATTCTGCAAATCGGGGGCTGGTTTCGGGGAATCCAGCACAATGGCAATATTGTCGAGACGGACAGGACCGCCACCTGTCGTCGTTATCTTTATCTCGTTTGAAGCTTTTATGTCTATATTCCTGTATACAGCAGAGTTGACCCCTCCTTTTGAATAGGTTGGAATCGTAATGTTAATCGAACCTGCTGCCTCTCCATTGATTGTCACTGACACCTGACTGGCAGAGCCGGCACTGACACTGACTCTGATGTTTCCCTTTGTCTCACCGGCAGTGGACGTCAATGTGTAAGTCTTGGCATTTCCATTCTCTATAGGATTGTTCTCATAGAGGTTACGACCTCCATGATACCAGGAATAGTTATCTATCTCATGCAGAATGTGATAGTCGTCTGCTGAGGGATAGAACGATGCAAGAAACTCGTCGGCATTTTGTGTCAATGGCTCCCCATCTTTCTGGGTGATGAAATAATAGCCATAGTCGGAATAGGGATTGCGCACACGGACAGGGTCGATGTTGCTCTTCCAGCTCACAGGACCTTGTGCATGAAAAAGTCGTTTCCCGCCAATCATGCATTGTGGGACTTCCTTTAAATCATCATACTTTATCAGGTCTTCCTCGTTCAGGCTTTCATTCTGCAAGGCTCCGCCGTAGCCATAGACTTTGACTTTGCTCAAATCACTAAAGCCTGCCTGCTTTATCAAAGCATCCGTGAGTTGATAGACGCCCGTCGAAGGTACTCGTATCTTAGCCCAGCTTCCTGAAGCAAGGATTGAATGTTCAGCATAGCGACTGGCTGCAGCTGCCTGCTGAAGGACTGCAGCCCGCACATGACGGGCATTTCCTCCTCTTGCCTTGCTTTCAACCTTCAGCATGAAACTGACAAGTATCTGGTAACGGCCGTCTCTATAAACAAGCGGGCAGAAATCTGTACGCAGCTCTGCTTTCTTACGGTTCAGGACAATATGCTGCTCTACTTCGGGCATTGCAGGGAGTGGAGCCCCTGAAATACTGTCATACAATGCGATGTCTGCCTTGGACATATCTATAAACTCCGGATAGCTGAGCGATACGGTATAGACGGAATCAAGATAATCGTCAGGCAACGGGACAGAGCAGGCAAAATGAGGCAGCAGGGAGTCAATCTGCACTTCTTCTGCCGTCAGGTTATAGAACTTCTGAGCCTGAACCGAAGAGGACATGCAGATGAATGGCAACAACAGCAGAAGACAGCAATGCCAAAAAGAGAGTACACAAAGCCTTAGGCCTTGCCTCTTTTTGTCATTTATAACTGACCGACTGACTGTGTTACTTTCCATTCGTTTACTTACAATTGAATTCTAATACTTTCCTGTCTTCCAGATAACCTTCCAAATGGTCATTGACGTGTACAGGGCCTACTCCTGCTGGTGTACCCGTGAAAAGAATATCCCCGGTCTTCAAAGTGAAGAACTGGCTGATATAACTGATAATCTCATCAACACGGTACATCATATCGCACGTACATCCTTCCTGTACTGTCTTCCCGTTTATGTCGAGATGAAAACGGATGGCCTGAATATCTCTGAACTTCTGGACATCCACCCATTCACCGATGGCGGCAGAGCCGTCGAATCCCTTACTGAGGTCCCACGGACGACCCTTTGCCTTTAACTGACTCTGCAAATCTCGTGCCGTAAAGTCAATGCCAACCGTCACGGCATCGTAATACCGATGGGCAAAACGCTCGGAAATAGACTTTCCTAACCTGCAGATACGCACCACCATCTCCGCTTCATGATCGACTCTTCCCAGATGATCGGGAATGAAAAACGGTTTACCGTCTTTCAACAAAGCAGTGTCAGGCTTTGTGAAAATCACAGGACTCTCCGTCTTTGATAACGTGCCATGCAGCTCTTTATTGTGCAGGGCATAATTCATACCTATTGCAAATATCTTCATAACAATCAGATGAGGGATGAATACTCCTATTATTGGCAAAGATAGCAAATGGCAGATGAAGTATTGAAGGTCATCATTAACATTTATGATTAATTAACGCGACTATGGCCAAAAAAAACGTCAGTCTCTCTTCACAGGGAAACCGACGCCAACAAATAAAATTATGAAAAATTCTCTTTATTACTATTTATAATTGCTTATTCAGAAACAAGAGTGAAGCGCTGGAAAGCGACAACCTTGAGGTCCTTGTCCTGTCTCTTCAGCCACTCAGCCACATTAGCCTTGTCGCCGTCACCGAACTGGAACTCCTGGTCAACCAGACAGTTCTCTTTCAAGAACTTCTGAATACGACCCTTGGCAATGTTCTCAATCATCTTCTCATTAAGATTAGCAGCTTTCTCTGCAGCAGCCTTTTCTTTCAGCTCACGAGCTTTGGCAGCATCTTCTTCTGTCAGCCAGCCTTTCTTAATGTTTGAAGCAATGTGATCTTCGCTGTCCACCAAGTTAGCATTGATTCCAGCCTTCTTCAGTACAACCTCAACATACTTTTCAACCTGCTCGAGCTTTGTCTTCTCAACAGCTGTCTTGTACTCCTCGTCGATTATTGCCTGAGGAACAGCCTCTGCATTCAATGCTACTGGCTTCATGGCAGCAACCTGCATTGCTACTTTATGACCTGCTTCAGGAGCGTTGATGTTTGTCTGAACCATTGTAGCAAGGGTGTGCTTGCCCATGTGGTCATAAATCTCAATATTCTCACCCTCAAGTGTCAGATAGCCGTCAAGCTCCATCTTTTCACCTGTGATACCTGAGCGCTGTGTAACAGCGTCCTGAGCCTTCTGTCCGTTGGCAAGAACAAGTTCCTTCACCTCATCGAGGGTCTTGCACTTGTTTGCAACAGCAGCGTCGAGAATGCTCTGGGTAAGAGCGATGAAATCAGCACCATTGGCAACAAAGTCTGTCTCACATTTCAAGGCAATCATTGCAGCAAAATTGTCTGCCTTCTTCACGAGGACACAACCATTGGATGTCTCACGGTCACTACGCTTAGCAGCGATAGCCAGACCACGCTCACGAAGAATCTCCTTTGCCTTGTCGAAGTCTCCCTCAGCCTCGGTGAGTGCTTTCTTTACATCAGCCAGACCTGCACCGGTCATTGCGCGGAGCTTCTTGATATCTTCAATTGAAATAGCCATTATTCTTTTTGTTTTTGAATTAATAAATATAGTATTACTCTTCGGCAGCTTCTTCAGCTTTCTCCTCAGCCTGCTCTTCAGCTACTTCTTCTGCAGCCTCTTCCTTGCGAGCCTTGCGGGCGCCACGCTTCGGCTTTGCCTCAGCAGCCTCTTCAGCCTGCTCTGCAGCAGCCTTCTCGTCGGCCTTCTCAGCCTTACGCTCTTCCAGACCCTCTGCGATAGCCTGGCAGCAAGCTGTCAGCACAACGTCAACAGAGTCTTTAGCATCGTCGTTTGCAGGAATAACGAAGTCGATGTCCTTCGGGTCAGAGTTGGTATCAACCATAGCAAATACGGGGATACCCAGACGCTTTGCCTCACGTACGGCAATATTCTCTTTCATTACGTCGATGACGAAGAGAGCACTCGGCAGACGGGTCAGGTCAGCAATAGAACCAAGGTTCTTTTCGAGCTTTGCACGCTGACGTGTGATCTGCAGCAGCTCACGCTTTGACAGGTTAGAGAATGTACCATCAGCCATCAGTTTATCAATGTTCGCCATTTTCTTCACAGCCTTGCGGATGGTGGGGAAGTTGGTGAGCATACCGCCCGGCCAACGCTCAATCACGTAAGGCATATTTACCGATGCAGCTTTCTCAGCTACGATGTCCTTAGCTTGTTTTTTAGTAGCGACGAACAGGATTTTCTTTCCTGATTTGGCAATCTGCTTGAGAGCTTCAGCAGCCTCATCAACCTTTGCTACGGTCTTATGCAGATCAATGATATGAATACCGTTGCGCTCCATGAAGATGTAAGGAGCCATTGCGGGATTCCATTTGCGACGGAGGTGGCCAAAGTGACAGCCTGCCTCAAGTAACTGGTCAAAACTTGTTCTTGACATTTTCTTTTTCTTTTTTAATTGTGTTTACTTTCTTTTTAATCTTAAACTTAGATCAGCCGGCGAGTAGTCTTCTTAATAAAGAATCTCACTGGTTTAGATACTAAACTGTTCAGTTTCCGAGAAACGATGAATAGATAACGTCTAACGGATAATTAACGCTTACTGAACTGGAAGCGACGACGAGCTTTCGGCTGTCCGGGTTTCTTACGCTCAACGCTACGGCTGTCACGTGTGAGGAAACCTTTGTCCTTCAAAGCCTTCTTGTCTTCAGCGTTCACCTTGACAAGTGCACGGGCAATAGCGAGGCGAAGAGCCTGGCTCTGACCGGTGAAACCACCACCGTCAAGATTAGCCTTGATATCATATTTTCCCTCTACGCCAAGCTCTGCCAATGGCTGCTTAACAACGTACTGCAGAATAGCTGAAGGGAAATAAGTCTCGAGTTCACGCTTATTAATAATGATCTTGCCGGTACCTTCCTGAAGATATACACGAGCTACAGAGCTCTTGCGACGACCGACTGCATTAATCTGTTCCATCTTATTCCTTTAATTATTATTTATACTGGTTAATATCAATTGCCTTAGGCTTCTGAGCCTCATGCTTGTGCTCTGTGCCGTTGTAGATATAGAGATTATCAAGCAGATGACGTCCCAGGATTCCCTTGGGAAGCATACCCTTAACTGCATGGCGGATGATGCGCTCAGGACCAAAAGGCTTCTTGCGAAGCTGCTCTGGTGTGTTGAAACGCTGACCACCGGGATAACCAGTATAACGAGTGTAAACCTTATCGGTCTCCTTCTTACCTGTGAAGACTACCTTCTCGGCATTGATAATAATTACATTGTCACCACAATCAACATGCGGGGTGAATGATGGTTTGTATTTTCCGCGCAACAGTTTGGCTACTTTTGTGCAGAGACGACCAACAACTTGGTCTGTGGCATCAATAACCACCCACTCTTTCTTTGCTGTTTCCTTGTTTACGGAAATAGTCTTGTAACTTAAAGTGTCCATTACTAATTTTAAATTTTACTACTAAAAAACATTAATACTTTGATGCACAAGCGATTCACTAACCGTGATGCTCGGCCAAAAGCACCACTATTAACACGCTTATACTGGGGACTCTAAGTGTATCCCCGAAATAATCGGTCTGCAAAAGTACTTATTTTATTTTACCTGCATGTTATCATTCTGCCATCGGACAATCATATTTATAGATAATTAACACTCTTTCGGATTATTAACTAAAAAATAAAGGGTACACGCCGTTCCCAATCGGTTTATTATCTTACCTTTGCAATTACTTTAATCCGGTATATGACAGACAATCTGAAGGAAAAGACAGCAAAGGGACTCTTCTGGGGCTTCACTAACAACGGCGTGCAACAGCTCATCGGGGTGGTCTTCGGCATCATCTTAGGGCGGTTGCTTGACGACACCGAATATGGAATGATGGCGATGATTGCCATCTTCCCGCTGATTGCCAAAGAACTTCAGAACAGCGGATTCACGGCTGCACTGACAAACATGAAGGAACCGACGGATAATGACTACAACTCTGTATTCTGGTTTAACATCGTCGTCGGGTTTCTGATTTATGTCCTGTTATTCTTCTGTGCACCGCTCATTGCCGCCTTCTATCACGAGCCCGACCTCACCAGACTTTGCCGGTATGCCTTTCTCAGCATTCCCTTTTCGGCTTTAGGCACCGCCCAACAGGCATGGCTGTTCAAGAACCTGCGGGTCAAGCAGCAGGCCAAGGCAGGAATGACTGCCGTCTTGATATCCAGCACTACCGGTGCGTTGATGGCTTGGGCAGGATGCAGCTACTGGTCGCTGGCAACGCAAGGCATCGTCTATATTGGTCTGAACACCTTGCTCATGTGGCATTACTCTCCCTGGCGTCCCTCACTCAGGATTGACACCCGCCCCGTACGCAGGATGTTCCGCTTTTCCTGTAAGATGCTGGCAACAAACATCGCCATCCATATTAATAATAATGTGTTGAACGTCCTGCTCGGACGGTTCTTCACGACACCGGCAGCGGGAACATATTCACAGGCAAACACGTGGAGTTCCAAGTGCGCCTATCTTGTTCAGGGGATGGTTAGTCAGGTGGCACAGCCCGTCCTGGTGGGGTTGAATGATGAGAAAGAACGTCAGTTGAAAGTGCTCCGCAAGATGATGCGCTTCACGGCTTTCATCACCTTCCCTCTGATGTTCGGCCTCGGACTTGTCTCCCGTGAGTTCATCGTCTTAGCCATCACGGAGAAATGGCTTCCTTCTGCCGAGCTGATGCAGTTGCTGTGCATATCTTGGGCAATGGTTCCTCTGACCGTTTTGCTTTCAAACATGATTGTCAGCAAGGGGAAGTCGGGCACTTACTTCTGGTGTACCGTCTCTCTGGCTGTCCTGCAGATTATGCTGATGATCCTGCTCGCTCCCTATGGTATCCGCATCATGGTCATCGGCTTTGTCATCCTCAGCTGTCTATGGATATTCGTATGGCATCATTTCACCTGTCGGCTGACGGGATACAGCCTGGCGATGTTCCTCGCCGACATTCTCCCCTTCGCCCTTACGGCACTGGGTGTGATGACCGTTACGCATCTCTTAACGATGGGCATAGATAATCTTTGGCTCCTGCTGCTCACACGTGTTGTGACTGCTGCCCTACTCTATTATCTCGTCATGCGACTGGCTGGCGCAACGATTCTGAAGGAATGCTTGGCATTTATCAGAAAGAAGAAGCTATAATGAGCACTATATTGCAAACCGTCTGAATAACAACAAGAATAATGATTACATTTGTACCTGCCGGAGGACTTGGCAACCGGATGAAATCCATAGCAGCTGCCATCCGTCTGGCGAAAGCAGTGGACGATGAGCTGGAAGTCATCTGGTTTCAGGACTGGGGGCTGGGCTGCCGGTTCGACCAGCTCTTCAAGCCTCTGGGCATCGATAGAGTAACCCTCCGGGAAGCCAATAACATCGACTTGTGGACACGAGACATCCCCCGGAAGAAGAATTTCTATATTCCCTGGATTGCCGAACGGCTGCACTATCAGGCTACGATGGACCGCATAAAGGCATCAAAGGCCTTCTATGAGGGTTTCGACTTTGTCTCATGGGCCCGGGGACGCAACGTGTGGCTGGCTTCAGACGTCTATTTCATCGCACAGGATATTCCCGACGATGCCTTCGACATCTTCCATCCGGTTGACCATCTGCAGGAACGCATCCGTCAGGTCACGGCTGGTTTCGGAGAAGGGACGACGGGCGTACACATCCGCCGCACGGACAACGTGAGGGCAACACTGCTGAGTCCTACCTCCCTGTTCATCGAACGCATGAAGCAGGAACCCGACACGCAGCGTTTCTATCTCGCCACCGACAGCGAGAATGTAAAAGCGGAAATGAAGCAGATTTTCGGAGACAGAATCATCACCCCATCCGACAAGGCGGAACGTGGGAGTCTGGCAGGCATGGAGAATGCACTTGTCGAAATGTATTCACTGGCAGCCACCAGCCGCATCATCGGTACGGTGGCAAGCACTTACTCCATGACGGCTGCTGCCATCGGAAAGATCCAGCTGGAAGTGCTGGAGGCTGAAACAAATGACTTGAACTTATAAGAATGAAGATACTGACCATCATCGTCTCATACAATTTCATGCCGTGGCTGCACCGTTGCATAGACAGCATGCTCTACAGCGACTATCCCAGCGACATCATGGTGCTGGATAACGGGTCGAGTGACGAGACCGTTGCCCACATCCGAAAGGAGTATCCGCAAGTACGGCTCATTGAAAACGGCAGGAACCTCGGGTTTGGGGCTGCCAACAACATCGGGATGCAACTGGCAATCAAAGAGGGGTATGATGCCGTACTGCTGCTCAACGAAGACGCATGGCTCTACCACAACACGCTGGGCGTGCTGGCAAAGGCGGCGGCTGAGCATCCTGAATACGGAGTCATCTCACCCGTACACCTCACAGGGAAAGGTGACAAGCCTGAACATGGCTTTTCCCAATACACTGGATTGACGCAGATTGACGACAACATAAAGGATAAAAAGAACGAAAAGCCAGCCGGGAATGTCTATTCCGAACCCGTCGCCGTTCCTTTCATCAATGCGGCAATCTGGCTCATCCGAACTGAGGTATTGAAGAAGGTCGGACTCTTCGCTCCCATCTTCTATCACTACGGGGAAGACAAGGACATGGCGAACCGCATGGCTTATTATCATTACAAGATAGGATATGTTCCGACGGTCTTTGCCTGCCACGACAGGGAGTTCCGCCAGCCAACGCGTGAACGGTTCTTCCACACGGAGAAAGTCTATCACCTCTCTGAATACACGAATCCCAACCATAACTTTGGCACGGCATTTGCACACGGCATCTTAGCAGTAGGGAAAAAAGTACTGTCAGCATTCTTAAAAGGGAAATGGAAGGATGCAGGTGATTATATTAAAATTGCTAATACGCTCCTACTCCAGACAAAGGCGGTCATCCACGCCCGAAGCATTTCAAAACACGTCGACTTGAAGAATTATAAAGTATGAAACTGGCTCCTATCCTCTTATTCGTCTACAACCGACCTCAACATGTCCAACGAAGCATTGCTTCTCTGCAGGCCAACGCTTTAGCCGCAGAGAGTGAACTGTATGTCTTTTCCGATGCTGCCAAAGATAAAACTGCCGAGGCGGCTGTCCAGGAGGTAAGGTCTTTCATCCACACCATCAAGGGATTCAAACAGGTGAACTGCATTGAGCGGGAAGAAAACTGGGGACTGGCAAGGAACATCATTGACGGAGTAACAAGACTCGTCAATGAATACGAGCGTGTCATTGTCCTGGAAGACGACCTGATTGTTGCTCCTTATTTCCTGCAGTTCATGAACGATGCCCTCGAAACGTATGCCGATGAACCGAAGGTGGGACATATCCAGGCATGTGATTTCACGAAAGACCCGACCTTGCCAGAGACTTTTCTCATCAAATGGACTGGCAGCTGGGGATGGGCAACATGGAAAAGGGCTTGGCAGCATTTCAATCCGAACGGACAGGAACTTCTCAACCAACTGGAACAACGCCGACTGACACGCCGCTTCGACTTCAACGGCACATACGGATTCACCCGAATGCTTCGCCGGCAGATTGCAGGACAGAACAACTCATGGGCAATCCGTTGGAATGCCTCTCTGTTCCTCGCCGACATCCTCTCCTTGAACGTAGGAAGGTCACTTGTACAGAACGAGGGATTCGACGGAAGCGGAACAAACTGCGGAGGGGGCGGACTCTATAGTTCCGACCTGTGGATGCAACCGCTCCCTGTCAAAAGAATCACTCCTGTCGAAGAAAACGAGGAAGCACGCAAAGCCTTCGCGCGGTACTATCATCGCACAAACTCATTCTGGGCAAAAGCCGTCCGCCGCATCAAGCGTACACTGCGCGGCGACTTCGGTGCCTAATGGCATCCGACGTCAATAATCTTGACAAAAGTTTGTCGGGGAAAAGTGATGAAAGAGAAGTTAAAAACTGTAAAAGTTGATTCTTCATTCTTTATTCTTTATTCTTCATTTCGCGAAAGCATAGCTTTCGCAGCACGAAACCTTAGCTTTGGCGCGGTCAAAGCTTATGTTTCATCGCCTCAAACATCACCTTTCACACGACGAAACATGGTCTTTGGCGCAGCGAAACCTTACCTTTG
>Ga0247611_10001452_pt1 | contig 41981 bp, 27 predicted proteins | sample 177DNAGHGhighgp2_FD_192422 | JGI IMG/M metagenome (GOLD analysis project Ga0247611, IMG submission 192422) | Sheep rumen microbial communities from Palmerston North, Manawatu-Wanganui, New Zealand - 1770 DNA GHGhigh gp2 | ecosystem: Host-associated > Mammals > Digestive system > Stomach > Rumen... | reverse complement strand
ATCACCCTGCAAAAGGCACGCCTGCAGCAACAACAGGCCGAAGAGGACGTGAAGAGCGCCCAGGCAGCACTGCTGCCCTCGCTGTCGGCATCGACCAACCAGAGCGTGGGCTACAGGCCCTGGCAGGACAACGGCACCACCACCGTGACCAACGGTCAGGTGAACACGAAGGTGAACAAGAGCTACTACAACGGCAGCTACGGGCTGAATGCCTCGTGGACTGTGTGGAACGGCGGGCGCAACCGCAACACCCTGCACCAGAACCGTCTGGCTGCCGAGCAGGCAGAGCTGGAGGCCGAGGTGACTGCCAACTCGATAGAGGAGCAGATAGCCCAGCTCTACGTGCAGATCCTGTACCTGAGCGAGGCCGTGAAAGTGAGCGAGCAGAGCTTAGAGACCAGCAAGAAGAACGAGGAACGCGGACAGGAGATGCTGGAGGTGGGCAAGATGTCGAAAGCCGACGTAGCCCAGCTGTCGGCCCAGCGCTCCAGCGACGAATACAGCATTGTAGAGGCTCGCGCGAACATTGCTAAATATAAGCTGCAGCTGAAGCAGCTGCTCGAGCTGGACGGGCAGGAGGAGTTCGACGTGGCCCTGCACGAGGTGAGCGACGAGCAGGCACTGGCCGAGGCTCCCGGACTGCAAGGCGTGTATGAGCAGGCCCTGACCAGCAGGCCCGAGATACGCAGCGGCGAGATAGCCGTGAAGAGCAGCAACCTCTCCATTGCCATGGCCAAGGCAGGAGCACTGCCCACGCTGAGCATGACCGGCGGACTGGGCACGAGCACCAACTCGCTGTCGAACAACGGATGGGGCAAACAACTGAAGACCAACTTCGACGCCTCGGCAGGCCTGACACTGAGCATGCCCATCTTCGACCAGCGGCAGACCAAGACCGCCGTGAACAAGGCACGCATCCAGCGCGAGCAGGCTCTGCTGGACCTGCAGGACAAGCAGAAGCAGCTCTACCAGACCATTGAAAGCTACTGGCTCGACGCGGTGACCAACCAGCAGAAGCTGCGCTCGGCCATCACCACCGAGGAGAGCGAACAGCAGAGCTACGAACTGCTTTCGGAACAGTTCCAGCTGGGACTGAAGAACATCGTGGAACTGATGACGGGCAAGGACCGCCTGCTCCAGGCGCAGCAAAACCGCCTGCAAAGCAAATACCTGACCATCCTGGCCCAGCAGATGCTGAAATTCTATAGTGGAAAATAAAAAAAAGAGAATAAAGACATGAAGAAGATTTGCAACTTGGTGATTCTTGCCCTTGCTGTCGCCGCCATGACGAGCAGCTGCAAGAAAGAACAACAGGCCTCGTTCACCACGGCCAAGGTCGAGAAGGGAAATATTCAAACCTCCATCACCGCCACAGGAACCATTGAGCCCGTGACCAGCGTCACCGTAGGTACGCAGGTGAGCGGCATCGTGAACAAACTCTACGTGGACTATAACTCGGAAGTGAAGAAAGGCCAGATCATTGCCGAACTGGACAAGACCAACCTGATTAGCGAGCTGAACACCTGCCGCGCCAACCTGAACAGTGCCCAGAGCACCCTGAGCTATGAGCAGAGCAACTATCAGCGCTACAAGACCCTCTACGACAAAGGGCTGGTGAGTGCCGATGAGTTCGAGACGGCACGCCTCTCCTTCCTGAAGGCGAAGGACCAGGTGACCACCGCCTCGCAAAGCGTGCAGAAGGCACAGACCAACCTGGGCTATGCCACCATCACCAGTCCCATCGACGGCGTGGTGCTCTCGAAATCGGTCGAGGAAGGACAGACCGTGGCTGCCTCGTTCAACACGCCCGAGCTGTTCACCATTGCACAGGACCTGACCAACATGCGTGTCATCGCCGACATTGACGAGGCCGACATTGGCGGCGTGAAGGAGGGACAACGGGTTACGTTCACCGTCGACGCCTTCCCCGACGACCAGTTCGAAGGCCAGGTGACACAGGTACGACAGCAGGCCACCACCGAGAGCAACGTCGTGACCTACGAGGTGGTAATCTCGGCTCCGAACAAGGACCTGAAGCTGAAGCCCGGACTGACGGCCAACGTGACCATCTACACCCTGGAGAAGAACGACGTGCTCGTGGTTCCCGCCAAGGCCCTGCGGTTCACCATCAACGAAGCGCTGATCTCAAAAGACCAGAAGATTGAGGACTGCCCCGGCAACCACAAGTTGTGGACGCTTGAAGGCAACACCTTCAAGGCTCATGCCGTGGAGACTGGCACCACCAACGGAATGACGACCGAGATTGTGAGCGGCATCAGCGCCGGCACCGAGGTGCTGACCGACTTCAGCCTGGCCAGCGGCGAGGCTGGACCGGGCGAGGAACAGGCCAGTAACCCCTTCATGCCCCGGCCAAGAGGCAACAACAAACAGCAGCAACAGAAGAAGTAATTATGGACAATCGAAAAGTCGTTATCGAACTACAGAACGTGAAGCGCTACTTCCAGGTAGGCTCGGAAACGGTGAAGGCCCTGCGCGGCGTGTCGTTCAAGATCTACGAAGGCGAGTTCGTCACCATCCAGGGCACGTCGGGCAGCGGCAAGTCCACACTGCTGAACCAGCTGGGGTGCCTTGACACGCCCACCAGCGGCGACTACTTCCTGGACGGGGTGAACGTGCGCACCATGTCGAAGACCCAGCGCGCGCACCTCAGGAACCAGAAAATCGGCTTCGTGTTCCAGAACTACAACCTGCTGGCGAAGACCACCGCCGTGGAAAACGTGGAGCTGCCGCTGATGTATAACAACAAATACAACGCACGCCAGCGCCGCGAGGCTGCCATCAAGGCCCTGCAGGCCGTGGGCCTGGGCGACCGCCTGGAGCACAAGTCGAACCAGATGTCGGGCGGACAGATGCAGCGTGTGGCCATCGCCCGGGCACTGGTCAACGATCCTGCCGTGCTGCTGGCCGACGAGGCTACGGGCAACCTGGACACCCGCACGTCGTTCGAGATGCTGGTGCTCTTCCAGGAGCTCTACCGTCAGGGGCACACCATCATCTTCGTGACACACAATCCCGAGATTGCCGAATACTCCTCGCGCAACATCTTCCTCCGCGACGGCAAGATACGCGAGATTTCCGAGAACCACAACATCAAGTCGGCCGCCGAGGCACTCGCCGCGCTGCCAATACCCAACGATGATTAAAATATGAACATACTCAATCTATTTAAGGTTAGCCTCCGTGCCGTGGCCAACAACAAGATGCGCTCGTTCCTGTCCATGCTGGGCATCATCATCGGCGTGGCCGCAGTGATTATCATGATGTCGATAGGCCAGGGCTCGAAGGAGAGCATACGCAGGGAACTCTCGACCATGGGCACCAACCTGCTGACCGTACGTCCCGGTGCCGACATGCGTGGCGGCGTGCGCCAGGATCCGTCGGCCATGCAGACGCTGAAAATGGCCGACTATGAGCGCATCATGCGCGAGAAGAAGTTCGTGACGAAGGTGTCGCCCGAGGTGACCGCCTCGGGACAGGTGATCTACGGCAACAACAACACCAACACGTCGATGTACGGCGAGTCGGTCGACTATCTGGACATCAAGCAGTGGGACGTCGAAGAGGGTGAGTGCTTCACCGAGGAGGACATCAAGAAGGCCGCGAAGGTATGCGTGATTGGCGCAACCATCGTGAAGGAGCTCTTCGGTAACGCCGACCCCATCGGCAAGACCGTGCGCTTCAAGAGCATTCCCATGCGCGTCGTCGGCGTGCTGAAGTCGAAGGGATACAACTCCTGGGGCATGGATCAGGACAACGTGATGATAGCCCCCTACACCACGGTGATGAAGCGCGTGGCCGCACAGACCTGGTTCTCGAGCATCGTCTGCTCGGCCGTGACCGAGGACCTGAGCGACGCAGCCATAGAAGAGCTGACGCAGATGCTGCGCGACAACCACAAGCTGAAGGATGATGCCGAAGACGACTTCACCATCCGCTCGCAGGCCGAGATGATGGAGACGATGTCGTCGACCATGGACACGGTGACGCTCATCCTCGTGGTGGCAGCGGCCTTCTCGCTGCTCGTTGCCGGCATAGGCATCATGAACATCATGCTGGTCTCGGTGACCGAGCGCACGAAGGAGATTGGCCTGCGCATGGCCGTGGGAGCCACGGGACCGGTCATCTCGCTGCAGTTCCTCATCGAGTCGGTGCTCATCAGCGTCACCGGCGGCCTGCTGGGCATACTTGTGGGCTGCGGTGCGAGCGACTTCATTGTGCCCTTCTTCGGCATGCCGTCGAGCGTGCCGGCATGGAGCATCTACGTGTCGTTCCTCGTCTGCGTGTTCATCGGTGTGCTCTTTGGCTACATCCCGGCCCAGAAGGCCGCCAACATGGATCCCATCGAGGCCATCAGACATGAGTAAAGGAAACTAAAGGAGGAAACAGCCATGAACCGACGCATTGAAATACTGCTGCACATCGCCGTGTGGGCTGTGCTGTTCCTGGCACCGCTGTCGTTCATAAGCCGCAGCTACGGCTCGCTTACGGGACAGTTCCTGATGGCCTTTGCCTCGCCGCTCATGACCATGCTGGTGTTCTACCTGAACTATATGGTGCTGACGTCGCGCATGCTGCTCATGGACCCGAGCTATCCGCAGAGTCACCACGTTTATGGCAAACGATACTATCTGACGACCAACGCCGTGCTGTGCATCGTGCTGGGCATCCTGCTGCACCTCTGGATGACCTTCTGCCACGAGGTGTTCGACGACCCCGAGCACCGGATGCCCACGCTGACCCTGCTCCAGACGGTGCTGATCATTCTGCGCAACATCCTGGCCCTGGCGCTCGCTGCCGCCATTGCCACCACCATACAGTTGTCGCTGCGCTGGTTCAAGTCGGAAGAGGCACGGCGCGATGCCGAAGCAGCACGTACGGAAGCTGAATTGCGCAACCTGCGCAACCAAATCAGCCCGCACTTCCTGCTGAACACGCTCAACAACATCTACGCCCTGACGGCATTCGACGTGGAGAAGGCCCAAAGTGCCATCGAACAGCTGTCGATGATGCTGCGCCACATGCTCTACGACAACCAGCAGGAAGAGGTGGAATGGGACAAGGAGGTGAAATTCTTAGAGAGCTACGTCAACCTGATGAAGATACGGCTGCCCCAGTCGGCCGACGTCACCTTCAGTGCCCAGTGCACTGACAAGGGCGTCACCGTGGCACCGCTGCTCTTCATCTCGCTCATCGAGAACGCCTTCAAGCACGGCGTCAGCCCCACAGAGCCCTGCTTCATCCACATCAGGCTGGAAGCCAGGGACGGGCAGATTACCTGCGACATCGAGAATTCCTACCACCCCAAGAGCGCCACTGACCAGAGCGGCCACGGCATAGGCCTGCAGCAGGTGGAACGGCGCCTGGAGCTGAACTATCCCGGACGATACCTCTGGCAGAAAAGCGTGGGCAGCGACGGCACCACCTACCGCTCAACGATTACCATTACGCACTAAACCCCCATTCTTAACGCATGACACTATCTTGTTCAATCATCGACGACGAGCCACTGGCAGCCCAACTTCTGGAAAGCTATGTCAAGAAGACACCCTGTCTGGAACTGCACGGCGTCTACAACAGCGCCATTACGGCCATGCGCGATTTGCGAAGCAATCCTGTGCAGCTGTTGCTGTTAGACATACAGATGCCCGAGCTGTCGGGCATCGAGTTTGCCAAGATCCTACCCCCCGAGACGAAGGTCATCTTCACCACTGCCTTCCCGCAATATGCCGTCGAGGGCTTCCGCGTATCGGCTCTCGACTACCTGCTGAAGCCCATCAGCTATGAGGACTTTGTGCACTCCGTGAACAAGGCCCTGGACTGGTTCGCCAGCATAGAACGGCAGAGCACCTGCGAGGCCGACCGGTTCATGTTCGTGAAAAGCGACTACAAACTCATACGCATCGCACTCGATGATATCCTGTTCATCGAGGGCCTGAAGGACTACGTGCGCATCTATCTGAGTTCGGGCGAGAAGCTCATGTCGCTGATGAGCATGAAAAAGCTGGAGGAGTTCCTCCCCCAGCCAGAATTCCTGCGCACCCACCGCTCGTTCATCGTACACATGCCCAAGGTGCATGCCATCGACCGGCTGCGCATTGTCTTCGGCGAGCACTTCATTCCGATCTCCGACAACTACAAGGATGCCGTCATGCACTATCTTGACATGCACACCCTTGCATGAGCCGCGCCGGCGGTGGCGACGCCGCTACTTCTTCTGCCGGGCCTCCTCAAGATCGGCACGCAACTGCTGAATGACCCTTGCGTCGGAGTGCATCTGGCGATCCATCTCCTCGTTCCTGACCTGCAGCTCGTTGATGCGCTGGTTCAGCAGGTCAATCTCGTGCTGGTCGCGCATGAGCCCCGTGCGGAAGTGATGGGTGCCGTTGCTGTTCTTGAACTTATAGACCATGCCCAGCGCCACCTGCAGAGCCGACTGGTTCAGGTTGAAGCATGCCTTCTGGTTGCGGTTCATGTCGTAACAGATGGCAGGCTCCAAGTAAATCTGCCACATGCGCTTGCGACCCAGGTTGAAGGCGAAGTCAAGTCCGAGTTTCGACATCATGCTGTTCTTCTCATCCACTTTCTTGTCGAACACGTAGTTCCAGCCTGTTCCCGCCACGGCCGTCAACTCGAACAGCCGCGGACGCCCGTTATAGCCACACAGCCAATTGCTCAGGTTGACGGTACCCACCAGAGCCACGTTGAACGCCTTGGGCGTGTCCTTGCTATTGCCAAACAACTTGTCGCTGAAATAGGCAGAGCCGTCTACAGCCCAGCCGAACACCGGGGTGAAATAGCGGCCCAGCCTGACACCTGCAGCGGGATTCAGGTTGCTCATGTAGTTATCGTTATGGGTAATCTTCGTGGCAGCCTCGCCATTCAATCCAAGATACCAGTTATCGAAGGTCTTCGAGTTCTGCAGGGCTTTCTGAGCCATGGCCGCAGACCATGCCAGCACCAACAGCGCCATGGTCAGCATCGTTCTTTTCGTCATTGTCTTGCTTTTTTAATGGTTTACAGGGTGCAAAGTTAGGAAATATTTCACAATTCTTCGCTTTGCCTGCAAAAAATTATGAAATATTTCCTAACTTTGCACGCGATGAAAAGAATTATACTCATAACAGGAGGGACACGGTCGGGAAAAAGTGCCGAGGCCGAGCACATGGCACTCAGCCTGAGCGCAACGCCCGTCTATTTGGCCACGGCCCGCGTGTGGGACGAGGAGTTCCGCCAGCGTGTCAGGCTCCATCAGGCACGCCGTGGCCCCTGCTGGACTAACATTGAGGAGGAAAAACAGCTGAGCCGTCACGACTTCACGGGGCGCGTGGTGCTGATTGACTGCGTCACGCTGTGGCTCACCAACTTCTTCTTCGACCTGCACGATGCCGACAAGGCCCTGCAGGAGGCCAAGGACGAGTTCTGCCGCCTCACTAATCAGGATGCCACGTTCATCTTCGTGACCAATGAGATTGGCAGCGGCGGCGTGAGCACCGACGCCCTGCAGCGACAATTCACCGACCTGCAGGGATTCATGAACCAGTTCATTGCCAGCCAGGCTGACGAGGTGGTGCTGATGGTCAGCGGAATAGCGGTGAAGATTAAGGGGGCATAGTTTCATAGCGCATATTTTTGGTCATGAAAACATTCCATATCAACAAGCCCGACCAGCGCATGCGGGCCATCATCCAGGACAAGATTGACAACCTGAACAAACCGAAGGGGTCGTTAGGCACGCTCGAAGAGCTGGCCATGCAGGTGTGCCTCGTACAGCAGACCCTCAGTCCGAGCCTGGCCCATCCCTGCCACCTGCTGCTCGGCGGCGACCACGGCATTGAGCGGGAAGGCGTGAGCGTGAGTCCACGCGAGGTCACCTGGCAGCAGATGGTCAACTTCAGCCGAGGTGGCGGCGGCGTCAACATGTTCTGCCGCCAGCACGCATTCCGGCTGCGCATCGTCGACGTGGGCGTAGACCATGAGCTCGCGAACGTGCCTGGCATCATCGATCGTAAGATAGCCCGTGGCACGCGCAACTTCCTCTACGAGCCGGCCATGACCGCCACGGAGATGGATCAGGCACTACAGACGGGTGCCGACCTGGTTGATGACTGCCACCGCGAGGGCTGCCGGGTGCTGAGCATCGGCGAGATGGGCATTGCCAACACCTCGCCGTCGAGCATCTGGATGAGCCAGTTCTGCCACATTCCCCTCGACGAGTGCATCGGCGCCGGTGCCGGACTGGCTCCTGACGGCATCAGGCATAAGTGCCAGGTGCTGGCCAAGGCCGTGGACACATTCCGAAGCACCTGCCCCGACGCGTCGGCCGAGGACAGCATACGCTATTTCGGCGGGTTCGAGATGGTGACCGCCATTGGTGCCATGCTGCGTGCCGCAGAGCTGCACCTTATTATATTAATAGACGGATTCATCATGACTGCCTGCGCCCTGGCCGCCGTCAAATGCCATCCCAACGTGCAGGACTACATGGTCTTTGCCCACTGCGGCGACGAGAGCGGCCACCGCCGCATGCTGGACTTCCTGCACGCACGGCCGCTGCTCTCTCTCGGGCTCCGGCTGGGCGAAGGCACCGGCGCCCTTTGCGCCTTCCCGATAGTGGACTCTGCCGTCCGCATGATCAACGAAATGAACAACTTCCAGCATGCAAACATCACTAAATACTTCTAAGCCCCGGTGGTACGACCGCCCCTGGGCAGCCTTCATCTTCTTCACCCGCCTGCCCTTCTGGCGCATGCACCAGCCACCGCGCCAGTGCTACGACTCGGTCGTGGAGTACTGGCCGCTCACAGGCTGGCTCACGGGCGGCGTCATGGCTGCCACACTCTACTTCGGCTCCTACTGGCTGCCCTACACGATTGTCGTTCTCCTGGCCATTGCCGCACGACTGCTGCTGACGGGAGCCCTGCACGAGGACGGCCTGGCCGACTTCTTCGACGGATTCGGCGGTGGCGGCACCAACCGCCAGCGCATCCTCGACATCATGAAGGACTCGCACATTGGCACCTACGGGGTGCTGGGTATCGTGGTCTACATCGGACTGCTGTACCTTACCCTTCTCCATCTGGATCCACGCTACGCCGCCCTAACCATGCTGGCTGTCGATCCCTACGCCAAGATGCTGTCTGCACAAATCATACTGATGATGCCCTACGCCCGCACGGAGCAGGAGGCCAAGGCCAGAATCGTGTACCGCAAGATGAGCACCAAGGCCGGACTGCTCCTGGCCGTTCAGGGCCTGCTGCCCATAGGGCTCTACTGCTGGTACTTCCACGAGAGCGTCGACTGGCAACTGCTCATCTTCATCCCCTGCATCGTGATGTACTTCCTCTACCGACTCATCTGGAGCCGACTGCGCGGATATACGGGCGACTGCTGCGGTGCGCTCTGCCTGCTCATCGAGCTGGCAGCACTGATTACCATCTGCGCCAAGTGACGAAGAAAAGGGTATGCCGGGAAGACAACAAAAGCCAAATAACAGAAGGAAAAATGGTCGGAATGGGAAAACTGTTTAGAATCATTCTATTCGTGCTTAGTCTCATGACCTGTCATGAAGCAACGGCAGGCAACTCATTTGTCACCGTCAAAGACGGGCATTTCGAACGAGACGGTAAGCCTTACTATTTCGTAGGCACCAACTTCTGGTATGGTGCCATTCTCGCATCGGAAGGCCAGGGTGGCGACCGCCAGCGGCTCGGCCGTGAACTGGATGCCATGAAGGCCCTGGGCATCGACAACCTGCGCATTCTCGTGGGCAGCGACGGCGAGCGGGGTGTAAAAACCAAGGTCGAACCCACGCTACAGTTGTCGCCCGGCGTCTATAATGACACCATTCTGGCCGGACTCGATTACCTAATGATGGAGATGGGCAAGCGGAACATGGTGGCTGTGCTCTACCTGAACAATTCGTGGGAGTGGAGCGGTGGCTACGGCTACTACCTTGAACAGGCGGGCTGCGGCAAGGCACCACGCCCCAACGAGGCCGGCTACGGACCGTACATGAACTTTGTCAGCCAGTTTGCCACCAACCAGCGCGCCCATGAACTGTTCTATGACTACGTGCGCTTCATCATTGGCCGCACCAATCGCTATACAGGAAGGAAATACGTGGACGATCCTGCCATTATGTCATGGCAGATAGGCAACGAGCCGCGCGCCTTCTCGGAGAAGAACCTGACAGCCTTCGAACAGTGGCTCAGCGAGACATCGACACTGATACGCCTGCAGGATAAGAACCACCTGATATCCGTGGGCAGCGAAGGCAGTTGGGGATGCGAGAACTCCATAGCGTGCTGGAGCCGCATCTCGGCCGATCCCAACATCGACTACTGCAACGTCCATCTCTGGCCCTACAACTGGGGGTGGATAGACCGGGACAGCATCGTGGCCAATCTGCCACGAGCCTGCAAAAACTCCAAACAGTATATTGATGAGCATCTGGCCATCTGCCGACGCTTGCAGAAGCCCTTGGTCATGGAGGAGTTCGGCTATCCCCGCGACGGCATGTCGTTTCTGCCAGCCAGTCCCACCACAGGACGCGATGGCTACTACCGCTATGTCATGCAAGTGCTGACCGATAGCAAAAAGGCGGGCGACGCATTTGCCGGATGCAACTTCTGGGGATGGGGCGGGTATGCCCAGCCGCGCCATGTGCAGTGGCAGGTTGGCGATGACTATTGCTGCGACCCAGCCCAAGAGGAACAGGGACTGAACTCTGTCTTCCTCTGCGACAGCACCACTCTGGGCGTCATCCGTCAGGCTGTCGTGCTGACGGCATGCGGAGCGAAGACGCCTGCAGAACAGCTCCACGAGCGCTTGGTGCAGCTACTGCCAGGCGGTGTCATGGTGGGGCATCAGGATGACCCGTTCTATGGCGTGAACTGGTCGGGAATCACCGATCCGCAGAAGCCACAACTGCAACGCAGCGACGTGCTGGAGACCTGTGGCGACTATCCGGCAGTCATGGGCTTCGACCTGGGCGGCATTGAGATGGGCGACGAGAAGAACCTGGACAGCGTTCCCTTCAGCCGTATTCACGACGAGCTGATTGCCCACCACGAACGGGGCGGCATTGTCACCCTGTCGTGGCATCCCCGCAATCCGCTGACGGGAGGAACGGCCTGGGATACCAGCGACAACACCACTGTGCGGGCCATCCTGCCGGGCGGACGCCAGCACGACAAGCTGAAGATGTGGCTCAAACGCGTTGGCGACTTCATTGCGACGCTCCGTACAAAAGAGGGGAAGCCCGTGCCCATCATCTTCCGCCCATGGCACGAAAACAACGGCTCGTGGTTCTGGTGGGGTGCAAAGCACTGCACGGCAGAAGAATTCAGGCAGTTGTGGAATCTCATGCAGGACACACTACGTGAACGCGGTTTCGACAACCTGCTCTGGAGCTATTCACCCAACCTCGACGGCCATTGGACCGAGGAACGCTTCATGCTACGTTATCCCGGCGACGACCGGGTGACTCTTTTGGGTGAAGACGCCTATCAATGGGGAACGGAGAAAGACTTTGTCACACAGGCCACAGCCGACCTGGACTTCCTCAGCTCCTTTGCCAAGAAACATGGCAAGTTGCTGGCCATGACGGAATGCGGTCTGAAGAACATGACAGACCCGACATGGTACACCCGCGTGCTGCAGCCAGTCATCGGCCGCTACTCCATCAGCTATTTCCTGCTGTGGCGCAATGCCCATGAGGAATTCTTCGGCCCCGTGCCAGGACAGCCCTTTGCCGACGACTTCAACAAGATGGTACACGACAAGCACATCCTGTTGTTGAAAGACGTGACATCAACCGCAGAACTATAACCCAAACCATCATGACCTATCAAGAAAAAGTAAACGCCCTGCGCCTGCAACACGAAACATTGCTGAACCGCAGGAATGTGCCTGTGACGGCCGACGAAAGCAGCTTCGGCACGTTTCGCTTTGCCAGCAACGGCATTTATGAGAAATACCGCTACCCCATCCTGACGGCAGAGCACACACCATTGGAGTGGAAATATGATTTCAGCGAAAAGGATAATCCCTACCTGATGCAGCGCATCATGGTCAATGCAGTGTTCAATGCAGGAGCCATCAAGCTGGACGGGCGCTATCTGCTGGTGTGCCGCGTGGAGGGGGCCGACCGCAAGAGCTTCTTCGCCGTGGCCGAGAGTCCCAATGGCATTGACCATTTCCGCTTCTGGCTAGAACCCATCACCATGCCCGACACACCCGTCCCGACGACAAATGTCTATGACATGCGACTCACCCGGCACGAGGATGGCTGGATCTACGGCGTGTTCTGTGCTGAGCGCCACGATGACTCGCAGCCGGGCAATCTGTCGGCGGCAACAGCTACGGCATCCATAGCCCGCACAAAGGATTTGAAGACCTGGGAACGGCTGCAAGACCTGAAGTCCAGAAGCCAGCAGCGCAACGTGGTGCTGCATCCTGAATTCATTGACGGAAAATACGCGTTCTATACACGGCCGCAAGACGGATTCATTGAAACTGGCAGCGGCGGCGGCATCGGCTGGGCACTTGCAGACGACATTACCCATGCCGAAATCAAGGACGAGACCATCATCAACGCGCGCCACTACCACACCATCATGGAGGTGAAGAACGGGGAAGGTCCCCAACCACTGAAGACGCCAAAGGGATGGCTGCACCTGGCTCATGGTGTGCGGATGACTGCCGACGGCCTGCGCTACGTTTTATATATGTATATGACGGCACTTGCCGACCCTACGCATGTCATTGCCAAACCGGGCGGCTACTTCCTCGCACCGGAATGCAACGAGTATGTGGGCGACGTGATGAACGTGGCCTTCTCAAACGGATGGATTGCAGACGATGACGGCCGGGTATTGATCTACTATGCATCTGCCGACACACGCATGCACGTGGCCGTCTCGACCATTGACCGCCTCGTGGACTATTGCATGAACACCCCCGAAGACAGACTAACCACAAGCGACAGCGTGGAAACCATCAAACGACTCATTGAAAAGAACAGAAGAAACAATGAATGATGCGTCTATGAAGGACGCACTGAGAACGTCAGCTGCTCCTTGCCGTCTTCTTTGTCGATAACGATGGCGGATCCTGCGGACAGGTCGTCGTTGATGACCATTTCGGCCACGCCATCCTCAATGTAGTTCTGAATGGCACGTTTCAGCGGACGGGCACCGAACTGCACATCGTAGCCCTTCTCGGCCACAAAAGCCTTGGCAGCGTCGCTCAGTTCCACTTGATAGCCCATCTCGCCGATGCGCTTCAGCAGGCTGCGGAGCTCTATGTCGATGATTTGCTTGATGGCTGTGAGGTCGAGCTGGTCGAAGGTGATAATCTCGTCCAAACGGTTCAGGAACTCTGGCGAGAACTGCTTCGACAACGCTTTCTGCACAATGGAGCGGGCATGCTCCTTGTCCTTCTCGTCCATCATCAGGTTCACGCCCCCGGCATTGAAGCCCACACCACGGCCAAAATCCTTCAGCTGGCGGGTGCCTGCGTTCGAGGTCATGATGATGACGGTGTTGCGGAAGTCCACGAAACGGCCGTTGCCATCGGTCAGGCGCCCCTCGTCGAGCACCTGCAGCAGGAGGTTGAACACGTTGCCGTGGGCCTTCTCGATCTCGTCGAGCAGGACGATGGAGTACGGATGGCGGCGCACACGCTCGGTAAGCTGGCCACCCTCTTCATAGCCCACGTAGCCCGGAGGCGCTCCGATGAGCCGCGACACGTTGAACGACTCGGTGTATTCGCTCATGTCAATGCGGATGAGCGAGTCGCTGCTGCCGAACATGAACTCGGCCAGTTTCTTGGCCAGATAAGTCTTGCCCACGCCCGTAGGTCCGAGGAACATGAACACGCCAATGGGATGGTTGGGATCCTTCAGTCCCACACGGTTGCGCTGTATGGCGCGCACCATCTTGTCGATAGCTGCATCCTGCGCTATAACACTGGCCTTCAGCTCCTTGGCCATTCCTTTCAGGCGCAGCCCCTCGCTCTGAGCCATGCGCTGCACGGGCACACCCGACATCATGGACACCACATCGGCCACCTCGGCGGCATCGACCGTCTGCCGATCGTCCATGGAACCGTTGCTCCAGTTGGTGTTCAGCACAGCCAGTTCGGTTTCAAGCACCGTCTGCCGGTCACGGTAACTAGCAGCAAGCTCGAAGTTCTGATTCTTAACGGCAGCCTGCTTGCGCTCTTTCACCCGGGCCAGTTCCTTTTCCTTTTCAAGGATTTCGGGCGGTATCTGGGCATGCGACAGGTGCATGCGCGAGCCTGCCTCGTCGAGGGCGTCAATGGCCTTGTCGGGGAAGGCGCGGTCGCTGATGTAGCGCTCCGTCAGCCGGACACAGGCCGCTATGGCCTCATCGGTATAATCCACATGGTGGTGCTGCTCATAGCGCTCTTTAATGTTCTGCAGAATCTGCAGGGTCTCTTCCTGTGTGGTAGGCTCTACGAGCACTTTCTGGAAACGGCGCTCCAGGGCTCCGTCTTTCTCTATCGAGTTGCGGTATTCGTCGAGTGTGGTAGCTCCGATGCACTGAATGGTGCCGCGGGCCAATGCGGGCTTCATGATGTTGGCGGCATCCATGGTGCCAGCTGCCGAGCCAGCCCCGATGAGGGTATGGATCTCGTCGATGAAAAGGATGATGTTGGGATCCTGCTCGACCTCTTTCAGCAATGCACGGATGCGCTCCTCGAACTGTCCGCGATACTTGGTACCAGCCACGACGGCGGTCATGTCAAGCGCGGCAATGCGCTTCTGGAACAACATAGGCGAGGTCTTGTGCTGGGCTATGAGCTGTGCCAGTCCCTCAACGATGGCGCTCTTTCCCACGCCGGGCTCGCCGATAAGTATGGGATTGTTCTTCTTGCGGCGCCCCAGAATTTCTATGACTCGCTGCATCTCGCGCTCCCGGCCCACGACGGGGTCGAGTTTCAAGTCTCGGGCAGCCTGTGTCAGGTCGGTGGAGAAATTGTCGAGCACGGGGGTTTTCGACTCTTTTTTCTGCTGTGCAGTAGTGGTCTGCTGTCTGTTGCCTGCTGTAGAAGAGGCACCGGATTCGCTTTCCTCGTATTCGTCTTCATCGGGCAGGCCGATGCCATTGGTCACGGTGCCTTGCTGCGGGGCGCGCATCAGGCTGAGTACGTCGTCGTAGTTCATGTTGTTGAATTCCAGGATTTGTTTTGCTCCATTGCTGGACTGATCGTGCAGGATGGCCAGTAGCAGGTGCTGCTCATCGACCCGCGTGGTGTGCTGGATGCGTGCCTCAAGCACAGCGAGCTTCAGGATGTTGGATGCCTTTTCGTTCAGCACCAGCTCACGGGTATTGACGGGCATGCCTATCTCGTCCTGCCTCACCTTCTGTTCCAGTGAGGCCTTTACCGACTGTAGATCCATGCGCAAGCGACGGAACACATCCATGACAGGCCCTTCCTTGACCCGGAGCATGCCTAAGAGCAAATGCTCGGGACCGACGGAATTGCTTGCCAGTCGGGCTGCCTCCTCGCGGCTATAGGCAAGGATTTCCGACACTTTGGGTGAAAATTGACTGGTCATATCTATACTCACACAGCAAATGGCGTGCCAAAAAAAGCGGAAAAACTATTTCACCATCACTTTACGACCATGAACCAAGTAGATGCCCTTCTTTTTGCAGGCACTAACCCGGCGCCCGTCGAGCGTATAGAGTGCCTGCCCGGTTGCAGGCTGACTGGCCTCGCCGATGCTGTGTATGCCTGCCGTGTAGTCCTGCTGGCCGTTGAGCATGGTGCCCCCTGCATTCTGGGCGGCTGTGATGTCGGCCACGAGCGAATTCATGTAGATCTCCAAATGGGTATAACCGTTGCCGGAGTCACGGGCTCCGTCGGTTTTATCCTTGGGGTTCAGTCCATGGGCGGTCTCCCATTCGTCGGGCATGCCGTCACGGTCAGTGTCGGTGGGGGCTGCCACGCTGTTCAGCACCGGCCATGCGTTCCAGTCGCTGGCAGCATTGGCAGGACGGTTGTCGTCCTGCGAGTCAATGATGCCAGGATTGTCGCCGCTGGCCTTACCCGTATGACTTGCCACGCCGTTGCGAGTGTCGCTCACCATGAGCTCGTCGACCCAGTCACGGTGGAGCGAGGCACCGGCGTAGGCCAGCACGCGTCCGTAGGCCTGTTCGGCCGAGTGGGTGGTTACGCTTTGGAAGGCAATGGGCGTGCCCACCCGCATGGTGTCCTTGGTAGCCTGAGTGTAGGTATTGTCGTTCTTCGAACCGTCAATTTGGTTATACATGCCGTAGGTCCAGTTGTCGTTGGTCACCTGCGCGTACTTCGAATTCACATTGCCGTCGACATAATATTTACCCCAGACGTGCCACATGGCGTCCCACTGGTTCGCACTGCTGGTGCCGTGCTTGGTGTAGTCGGTGGTGCGTATGCCTATGGAGGCTATGCGCTGCTGGATGGCAGTAGAGCGCTTGGCCGTGCCGGGGCCGGGCTTGTAGTAGTTGTTCACAATATTCACGTTCATACCCTCGCCACCATAACAGCCGTTGCCGCACCAGTTGTAGATAACATTATTGCGCATGTCCATCTGTTCGCGGGTCTGCGTGCCAGGACGCGGTCCCAGGCGCGGGGTGCGCGAGTCGTGGTGGGCCAGCAGGTTATGGTGGTAAGAGGCTCCTGCCCCACCCCAGTTGCCTCCATAGCCGTGGTTGCCTTTGCTATGACCAGAGGCACGGAGGCTCTGCGAGGCGATGCACCACTGCACGGTGAGGTTCTCTGAGCCGTAGACCGACAGGCACTCGTCGACGGACCAGCTTACGGAGCAATGATCCACAATGATGTTCTTGCCGTCCATGCCGCCCAGACCGTCGCCCTCGTGGCTGGCCACCTGAAGGTTTCCTAACCGGAAACGCATGTAGCGGATAATGACGTTGCTGGCCGCAATGACGAACGGATAGTCGGCTATGCAGATGCCGTCGCCGGGAGCTGTCTGTCCGGCAATGGTCACGTTGTCCTTATTCAGTTTCAGCTGCGACTGTAGATGGATGGTGCCCGACACATCGAAGACGATGGTGCGCTTGCCACTCTTGCCACAGGCTTCGCGGAAAGAGCCAGAACCCGAGTCGTTCAGGTTGGTGACATGGTAGACCGTGCCGCCACGTCCGCCTGTGGTATACATGCCGAAGCCCTCGGCCCCGGGGAAGGCGGGCGTCTGACCCTTCATGGTCAGCGCAACGAACAGGAATGACAGTGCTGCTAAAGTAGTTAGTTTTCTGAAGTTCATCGTTTTACTCCTTATTGAATAATCCATGCAAAGGTAAGCTTTTTCCACGAAACGGCCAAATGATAGTGCAAAAAAAGGCACGCAGTCTGCCTTTTGAGACTGCGTGCCATGCTGTGTCAGCAGGCCATGCCTTCAGGGTATCCAGCGGGGATCGCCCACCTTGGCCTTGATGGCTTCGGCATTGATCAGCGTGTAGTCGCCGGGCATGAGCTCGCCCTCAGGATTCGGGTTCTTGAAGGTACCCTTGGTGTCGGTAGCGAGCGTGGTGCCGTCGAAGGGATTCTCCAGTGTGCCGTCTTCCTTCATACGCCAGATCAGGTCGCTGGTGAAGAAGCAGCCGTCAACGGAAGGTACGACCTTGCCCGTCCAGCCCTTGATGCCACTGAGCGGGTCGCCACCCTCGGGCTGCGGCGCGGTGTGAACCTCGCCGGCCGATCCGTAGATGCAGTTCTTGATGGTCACGCCGCCGGGAATCTCGTTCTCCTGCAGCTCGATGAGACCGCGCGAAGTGCCGGCCATATAGACGAAGGTACAGTTCTCTATCTCGCACTTCTGGCAGCTGCTGTCCTTGCTCTTGGTGTTGACGAACAGGCGGACGCAGTTGGCAAACGTAGAGTTCTTCACCTTGATGTTGCGGATGGCGGCGCCGTTGTTGTCGACGTTGGTGATGCCATAGCCGCCGATGTACTCGAAGATGCAGTCCTCGGCAATGAAGTTCTCAATTTCGTTGGTGGCACGCACACGCAGGATGCCACGCTTGTAGCGCACTTCGCAGCTCTTCAGCGCGATGGTGCCCACCTTGGCATTGCTCTGCGGATTGAAGAGGTAGGTGCCGCCGTAGTTGCTGGAGGTCTTCAGCTTGGTCTCGTCGTCGGTGAACTCGATCTTCTCGAACGAGATGCCACCCAGGTTGAGCCCGTCGGCAAAGTCGAAGTTACCCGTAACATTCCAGATGGCATTGCCACCGAGCGACAGACCAGTGACAAACTTGATCATGCCAGTGGTGCTGCTGGTGTCGGGCAGCTTCACGCTCTGCAGGCGGTAGTTCATGCCGCCCTGCAGCACGATGGTGATGTCCTGGTCAGGATAGAGCTGCACGAGCGAGTCCAGGTTGTTGGCATTGATCCACTTCAGACTCTCCTTCTCGTCAAGGCCGCGCAGGTCGACCACAGCACCTTCATACTTCTCCGAGGCGGTAGTGGTGAAGCGCTTCTTGCCCTGATAGGCTCCGTTCTGATAGGCCTCGACACGATAGGTGGTCTTGGGCTCCAGATTGCGCACGATCTTCTCGGCAGCGGCGTTGTCGTCATCGTTCAGGCCTACACCCACGACAAGCGAGTCGTTGCTGTCCTTGATGATGGCCAGCGAGTCATAACTGACACCAGCTGCCCATTTGATGCGGGCCTGCGTGTCGATGAGGTCGGTAGTGGCCGGCGTTTGCAGGCTCGTGGGATAGTCGAGCGTGGTCACGGTAATGGAATAGGGCTTCGAGGACAGACCGGTGTTGGTGTTGGCCGAGCTGATGTAGATGAAGTACTCCTTGTCATACTTCAGGTTGTCGAAACGACAGGTCAGCTCGCTGGTGGTCTGCTCCTGCACGTCGCTGCCATCGGTGGCTTCCATCTTCACCGTGTACTGGTTGGCATTGGTGTAGTTGTCCCACTTCACGATGGCGTAGGGCACCTTGTTCTCGTCCAGTCCCTGCTCCACGTTGTCGTCCGCATTGATAATGGGGCGGAACAAGGCATCGGCCGTGGTCAGGTCATCGTCGTCACTGCAGCTGACGAAAGCTCCCGTGGCGGTGGTTACTGCTGCAAGCAGCAACATGGTCTTGAATATCTTTTTCATAACCTTTGAATTGTGAATTATGAATTATTTGTAATCCTTTTCAATAGTGGCAACCTCAACGTTCACGCCGTCGCCCATGTTGGCATCAAGAATGCCATAGCCTTCGTTGCTGAGCACCGAGCTGGCCGAGATGGTGGTGGTGTTGATGGGGAGCAGATAGGGCACGACACCGTTGCCCTTCAGGGCACCGTTTGAGTAGCCGCGATACAGACGGGTAAAGTAGTCGCTGGCAGCATAGACGTCCTTGCGGGTGATGCCCGTGGGCTCGCCGGCGGCAACGGTCACTTCCTTCGTATTGGGAGCCGTTCCCAGGGTGTAGGTCACGGTGCCGTCCTCGTTGGTCACCTTGGCAGGTGTAGTGGTGCCGTAGTCCGTACCATTATATATATACGTACGCGTGCGCTTGATCATCTGCGAACCCCAGTTCACCGACTGCCAACCGTTGGCCGTCATCGTGGCATCGTCGTCATCGACCTGGTACTTCTCGTTGAACCAGGTAATGTCCTCCTTGCGATTCTTCTTGTTACCATTCTTCACATACCAGAGCTTGGTTGCCCATGTGGTGTAGTTGGCAGCATCGGGATAGAGAGCCATGACAGCCTCGTCGCTCAGCAGGTCCGCGTTGGTGGCGATACCCCAGCACAGGGCGGTACGCATGGCTTCCTCAATCTTCTGGGCATAGAGGTTCCAGCGAATCAGATCGAACTTGCGCAGACCCTCGCCACCGAACTCCCATGCGCGCTCATCGACGATAGCGCGGAAGAAGGCGTCCTTCGTGGTGAGGTTGGCCACATAGTTAGTCACGTCGTCGGCAAAGGTAGCGCTGTTAGCAAAGGCACGGGCGCGCACCTTGGTCAGAGCCTCCTTGGCCAGGGCTGTGGGGCCGTTCAGCTCGTTCTCGGCCTCAGCCAGCATGAGCAGCACGTCGCTCCAGCGCATCAGGGGGAAGTTGATGCCGGTACCCTTCGACGACTTGTCGCCCAGCTCCTTGGCAGCGCGGGCGCGATCCCACTTGCCGGTACACATACCAGTGGCGGCAGCGGCCTTGATGGTGTCGCTGTCATGGCTGTACTTGGCGCAGCAGATGTCGCGACGCGAGTCATTGTCGGCAAACGACATATAGTAGGTCGGGGTCACGGCCACCTGGGCGGTGGTGGTACCCTGCTGGCAGGTGCCGGTATTGGCCACGCCGATGCTCCAGCCCACATCGCCGCCATAGCTTTGGACGAAGGCCACCTCGTAGAGCACCTCGGCATTGTTCTCAGGCGAGTAGTTCATTTCGTTGACGAAAGCCTGGTCATAGCTGGCATACAGCTCGCGGGGCTTCATCTGAATGAGCTTCTGGCAGTAGTCCTTGGCCATCTGGTAGTACTCCGTATAGGTGTGGGCGGTCTTCTCGGTGCCGTTCACGTCCTTGTAGGTCACGCTGAGCGAGTCGGCCTGCACGTCCAGATAGTCGTCGGCACGCTTCATCTGGTTGTCCTTGGTCTTGCCGTAGCCGGCACGGAACAAGGCCAGACGGGCTATGAGGCCCATGGCAAAGTCGCGGTTCATGCGCTCAATACCACCGGTGTTCACGTCGGAGAACTTCATGGAAGGCTCGATGTCGACAAGCTGCTGCAGCACACGGCTGTAGACCACGAACTTGTCGGTGCGGGGCTTGTCGATCTCCTCGCCCCACTTGGCGGCCTCGTCATAGTAGGGCACGTCGCCCCAGAGATTGCACATCAGGTAGTAGCGGAAGGCCTTCAGGCAGGTAGCCTCGCCCTTGATCTGCTGCATCTCGTCCTGCTTGCCTATGCTGCTGTTGTCCACGCCATAGCGCACCTGGTTGGCACGCTCGATGGCCTGCAGGTTGTTGTCCCATGCCTTCTGGATGTCGCCGAAGCCAACGACGCCCGGACTCTGCATGGGCCAGATCACATTACGGTGGTTAGTACCCGTGGTGGCACTCGTTGCCATAGCCTCCACATCGGTGTTCTGCATCCATACGCCGCACATGCGAGAGGTGTAGGGGTCTTCGCAGAACAAAACATATACGCCGTTGATGGCGTTGGTTGCAAACTCCGTTGAGCCATAGACCAAGTCAAGGTCCATCTGTGAAGGCGACTCCACGTTCAGCGTGTCACTGCACGATGTCAGCCCCAGTGCGCCAACGGCTGCGATTGCTAAATATTTCAGTTTCATAAATGATTTTCTTTTTAATAGTTTTCCTTCTTCAATCTTCATTTTTCAATCCTCAATCGTTTACAGTGTCACATTCAGACCGAAGGTGAAGGCACGGCTCTTGGGATAGCTGGAGAAGTCGATACCGGGAGTCAGACCCGAGTAGCTGCTGTTGCGGGCATACGAGCTCACCTCAGGATCGAAGCCGGGATAGCTGGTGATGACGAACAGGTTGGTGCCGGTCACGTAGGCACGAAGACGCTGCACACCGAACTTGGTGGTGAGCTTCTTGGGCAAGGTGTAGCCCAGGGTGACGCTCTGCAGACGCAGGAACGAGGCATCGTCCATGGCCCAGTCGGTGGGTACCACCACGGCATCGCCCGTGGAGAAGGGGCTCCAGTACTCCTTGGCATTGGCTCCCTCGTTCCACTGTGCCAGGTCCTCAAGGCTGGTCATCAGCTTGCCGGTCTCGGGATTGATGTAAGAGTAGCTATTGCTCTGGCGCATCTCCTCACGCATATTAGGATAGGTACCGGCGCGATAGCGCGACGTGGTCTGGATCTTGTTAGCATTGTAGATCTCGTTGCCCACCTTGTAGGTGAAGTTCACGTTGAAGTCGAAGTCATAGACCGAGCCATTGAAGCCGAAACCACCTGCGAAGTCGGGATTGGTATCGCCAATCACGGTGATATCGTTGGCGTCGACCTTGCCGTCGCCGTCAATGTCCTTCAGTTTCATTGTACCCGGACGGATTCCAATGACGCCGCCGAGCATGGCACCCGATGTGGGCACGCCGTCCTTCAGCTTGTATTCGCCAGTAGCTTCGTTATAGCTCTCGAAGTCGGCGGTGGTATAGTAGCCGTCACACTGCCAGCCATAGACCAGGCCAATGGGGTCGCCCACACGCACAATGTAGTCGTTGGGGTTCTTGTTGTCGGTCGATGCCCAACCCGAAGCGAAGGTCATCTCGTCCAGGCCGTTGGCCAGGCTCTTCACGTTCGACTTGTCGAAGCCGATGTTGAAGTTGGCATTCAGCGAGAAGTTCTTCTTCTGGATGATAGCTGCGTTCAGCGTAATCTCAACACCCTTGTTGCTGGTCGATGCAGAGTTCTCCCAAACGGTGTTGTAGCCCGGGGCTGCAATATCGTGGCTGATGAGCAGGTCGTCAGTGTTGTTCCAATAGAAATCGACGTTACCGGTCAGACGCTCATGGAAGAAACCGAAGTCCAGACCGATGTTACGGGTGGTGCGCTTCTCCCAGGTCAGCTCGGGATTGGCCAGCACGTTGGTCACAGCCTGATGCGAAAGCGAGACGTCGCCCACGCCATAGCGCTTGGAACCGCTGTTGGTGTTGTAAAGCTGCTTGAACATGTAGTTGGGCAGTTTGTCGTTGCCCACCTTACCATAGCTCAGACGCAGTTTCAGGTTCGAGATGAAGCTGCGGGCTCCTTCCATCCAAGGCTCCTCAATAATGCGCCACGATGCTGCGGCAGCAGGGAAGAAGCCCCACTGGTGACCGTCGGCAAACTGCGAGCTGCCGTCCTCACGCATGGTCACGGTGAGCAGATAGCGGTCCATCAGCGTATAGTTCACACGGCCGAAGAACGAAACCTTGTTCTGGTTAGCCGACACGATGCCCGACATGCTTTCCATCTCGGCCAGGCCATAGTTGGCAAACACCTGCTCGGCAGTGAAGGCCTCGCTCAGGTTGTTCACGTTCATCTGGCTGGAGTTGCTGCGCTTTGAGCGGTACTCCTGACCACCCATGATGTTCAGGTGGTGAATCTTGTTAATCTTAGTGTCGTAGGTCAGCGTGAAGCTCTCACGGATGCTGCTCTCGTTCACCTTCTGCCAGTCGGCCAGGGGCTTACCTTTCTTGTAGGATGCCTGCGTGGTGGTCGAGCCGTACCAGTTTCTGGTCTCGTTGAAGCCGTAGCTGTATCCGCCTTCCAGATGGGCCTTCAGACCCTTCACGGGCGTGGTCCAGTCCAGGGCGCCGTTGAACACGAAGCCGCGGTTATTGCGCTTGCGCCAGTACTGCTTCGACTGGTCGGCCAGCGTCATGTTGGCACGCTGCCACTCGTTGATTTCTTCGTCCGACATGGTAGTGAAGTCGGGAGTAATCATCTCCGACAGACCCTTCGTGGCCACGCCATAGAGGGTCTGCTCGGTGCGCACCTTGTAGGTACCGCCCTGGGTGCCCTGTCCGTTGGCCTCCTGGTCGTTAACACGGGCAGTCATCGAGAACTTCAGCTGCTTGTTGATGTCGTGGTTCAGCTTGAACAGGAACGAGTAGCGTCCGAAGTCGTTGTTGGGCATCAGACCGGCATTGAAGTCGTAGGTACCCGAGAGGTTGAACTTGGTCTTCTCAGTACCTCCCTGCAGGCTCACGTTATGGCTCTGCGACAGGATGCTCTCACCAAAGAGGTCGTCCTGCCAGTCAATGGCCTCGATGCTCTTGTAGAGATAAAGGTCGTCGTAGACACCGAACTGCTTATAGAACGAGTTCAGGGCACTCTCGCCGCGCAGGGCGGCGTACTCATAGTTCGACATCACGTAGTCGTAGGTGTTCATCACGTCCACACGCTTGGACACGGTCTTCGTCTGCAGGTAGCCGTTGTAGTTCACCTGCGTCTTGCCGGCCTTGGCGTTGCGGGTGGTGATGAGGATAACGCCGTTGGCACCCTCGGAACCGTAGATGGCGGTCGACGAGGCGTCCTTCAGCACGGTGATGTCCTCAATGTCGTTGGGCGAAAGGTCGCTGAGCTTGCCACCCTGGAAGCCATCGATAACGATAAGCGGAGAGTTGTCGCCGGTAATGGAGCCGCCGCCACGCACACGGATGAGCACGTCGGCGTCGGGCGAACCGTCGGTGGTGGTAATGTTCACACCGGCCATCTTACCCGTCAGAGCCTCCGACACGTTGGACACTGGCACTTTCACCAGATCTTGACCAGTCACCGTGGCCACAGAACCCGTCAGGTCCTTCTTGCGAACGGCACCATAGCCAATGACCACCAGCTCGTTCAGCGTGGTGTTGTCGTCCTCGAGCGTCACCTTCACGGCTTTCTTGCCTGCCACGTTGATGGTCTGGCTCTTCATGCCGATGTAGCTCACGACGACAGGGTTCTTACTTTTCACCGTGATGGTATAGTTACCATCCAGGTCGGTAACGCCGCCGTTGCGCGTACCTTTTTCAATAACACTGGCTCCGATCACGGCTTCGCCTGTGGCGTCCACGACCGTCACCTTCGTTTGCGCTGACACGGAAAGAGCCCCTCCCACGAGAAGAGCTACAGCCAACGCCAATCGACGGGCTTTACAGCTCGTACGAATCAAGTTTGTTAGTTGAATGAACATAAATATTAAGTTAGAAATAGTATTTTTTTCAACTAGTTTTGATTTGTTTGTAGTTTTGCGGTGCAAATTTACGATTTTCCATGCAATAACGCAAGGAATTGACTGAAAAATTTATAAAAAAAGGTTGAGCCAACACCATTCGATATTCCATTATCTTCCATTTTGCCGCAAAACGGACGGCATTTTGCCGCAAAATGCAGCATGATTTGCCGCAAAACGGACGGTATTTTGCCGCAAAATGGGAAGGCATTATGCCGCAAAAGAGAGGGGCGTTTTGCCGCAAAACACCCCACCCGACTACAACACCAGCAGCGCAATTGCCCAAGAAAAGGGAAAAAAAGGGCAAAAAGCAAAAAAACAGGGCTTTTATTTCGTTTATTTAATTATTATTGTTACTTTTGCAGAACGATTGTGACTTATCAACAACTAATAATAACCAGAAAATGAAAAGAATCTCTACGCTACTACTTGCCACTGCCTCGCTGTTTATAGCACAAAAGAGCATGGCAGACAACGTGACGGTCGACAATGCCCAAGACCTGATTACGCAGTTCACCACGCCACGAACGGCAACCCAGACCGACACCATCTTCGTGAAGTACACCGGTCAGGCCCTGAACATGAAGAAGATTGCGGCTGCCGACATGCCCAAGGCTGGTGCCATCTACATCATCGGACTGCCCGACGAGGTTACAGGCGAGCGTCCCGAAATTTGGGGCGAGTTCGAGCTGCCCGTGAACAAGGCCGACGACCACCTGTCGCTCTTCTTCGAGAACATTGTACTGAAAAACCGCAACGAAACCGGTGCCGACGGTCCCAACGTGGCCAACAAATACCTATTCTCGGCCAAAGGAAAGGATGCTCACTACATGGACTCGCTGGTATTCCGCAAGTGCGACATCTCGCGTTACGGACGTGGCTTCTACCGCGTGCAGATGGAGAAGGACGGAAGCTTCTTTGCCGACGGCGGCCGACTGGCCAACCTGCTTGTGGAGAACTGCCGTGTGAGCTATCCCTACACCGCTGAAGGAAGTGCCCAGTTCGCCATGTTCCTCGTGGGACAGAGAATGAACTCGGCCGTCTTCCGCAACAACACCTTCTACGACATGGTCGAGATGAACCGCCTGCTGGCCTTCGACTACATGGACGACAACACCAAGAGGGAGCCCATGAAGTTCCTGTTCGAGAACAACACCGTGTGCGCCTACACCAGTGCCGCCACACTGTTCGACTTCACCAAGTACAGCGTCGAAGGATCCTCGCTCACCATGAAGAACAACATCTTCTTCGTGCCCAGCTGGACTGACAACGAGAACCCCGTGAGCTATGTGCCCGACGAGGATATCGTGCCCGAAACACTGCCCACCATTGCCGCCATCGACAATGCCGACGTGGTCATCACCAATAACTTCCTCTATGGCTACAAACCCGCTACCGGCACCTGGGCCTCGGGAAAAGAGGAGAACGACCTCTCGCTGGCTAAGTTAGACATGGATCTGGTGGACTTCAGCGGTGAATGGGAAACCGATATGTTCGACATGGCTACCAGCATTACCTTCTATACCGCCGGAACCGACGGATCACCCATCGGCGACATGAACAACTATGCCACCGACCTGATCGAGATCATTGCCGTGAACGTGCATATCGAGGGATCGACCACGGCAAAGGTCATCATTGCGCCTGCCAAGGAAGCCTACGTCGTGGGCGACGTCATCAAGCTCATACCCGACACCAAGGGCCAGCTGAACAAGTTCCTGGGATGGAGCGACGGCGTGAAGGACTCCATACGCGTCATCAAGCTGGAAAAACCGCTCGACATCACTGCCAAGTTCGAAGAACTGCCTTTCATCTCGGCCTGGACCCTGGAGCAGATACAGGCAAACAAGGTGATGCTGCAAGCTCCACTGAAACCCAACTACGGCGATGAGAACATCGTTCTGAAATATGCAAAATGGGACGGCGAACAATATGCCGACGCTGAAGGCGATGTCATTGAGACGCGCAACAACAAGTTCCCCGACGACGAGCGCAACTGCTTCATGATTCACACTGCAGAGAGCATGTTCGGCGCTGCTGCCGACGAGCACGCCGACTATGCCTACATCGACATCCCGTCGGCCACGGCCGGTAGCTATCTGCAAGCCAGCGTGGGTACCGACAATGCTACCTACACGCTTTATGCCATCAGCTACTCGTTAGACAACCACCAGTGGACCGATCTCGCCACCTTCGAGATGGACTTCAAGAACCAGTGGAAGACCTATCAGGCTGCACTGCCCAAGAACGTGGAGGGAAAGCCCGTCCAGATACGCATCAAGGGCGTGGAGCGCTACGGCAACACCAAGACCAGCGAATCGTCGGCCAACGAGCTGATGTTCGTCTCTGAACTCTATCTGGTGCGCGGCGACGAGAGCGGCATTGAGAGCCTGACCTTCGGCGAGCAGCCCATGCAGGGCAAGACGTTCAACCTGATGGGTGTCCAGGTGGGCGACGGCGCCCGCGGCCTGCTCATCAGAAACGGAAAGAAATACTTTGTCCGCTAAAGCAGCAGTTCATTGTGTAAAAACCAACACAAAGTGCGCCAATGGCCATCGCTGACGATGGCTCTTGGCGCACTTCTTTATACCGACAAATCATGACACTGAAAGAATTTTTCAAGAACGACCGCTTCGCCCTGCTGGCCGGCGCAGAACTCATTGAGGTGCGCAAGGGCTATGCCCGCGCAAGCATGCTCGTCACCCCCGACCACCTAAACGGAGGCGGCTTCTGCCAGGGCGGCGCACTGTTCACCCTGGCCGATCTGGCCTTTGCCGCAGCAGTCAACAGCCATCTGGTGCTCACCGTGTCCACCAGCAGCAACATCACCTATTTCCGCCCTGTGCCTGTAGGCACAACTGTCTATGCCGAAGCCACGGAACTCGTCGACCACAGGCGCATGCCATACGCAGAAGTGAAGATCACCGACGAGCAGGGGGCGCTCGTGGCCATCTTCACTTCAAGCGGCTACCGCAAGCAGGACCAACTGCTTGAGGGCGTTATGCCAGTCCCGTGAGACTCTTTTCGGCAATAAACTTCAGGCCGTTCTGCACAATGGCATCGCGTGCCTGATCGGCATTGTCGGTGCGGAACACCAGAATGCCCTTGCCGCCCAGGAGGAACGAGTACATGTAGGTAATGCTGATGCCTGCATCGCTGAAAGCCTTCACGGCGTCGGCGGCGCGGCCGGGCTCATCGTCCAGCTCCACAGCAAACACGTCGCTCAAGGCAACGGCTACGCCTGCCTTCTTCAACTCGTCGTAGGCACGGAGAGGCTCCGAGCAGATCAGACGGTAGATGCCATACTCTGCCGTATCGGCAATGGTCGAAGCAATAATCTGAATCTCAGACTGCTTCAGCACGTTGAGCACCTTGACAAGGGTACCCGAACGGTTCTCGATGAAAATGGATAGCTGATGAATGGTCATAGTCTTAACTATTTATTCGTTATTGATAAACTTTTCGCTTGTCAACGACACGCACGGCCTTGCCCTCGCTGACGGGTAGCGTGCCCTTGGAGACGAGGCGGATGCGGGGCTTCAGCAGAATCTCGTCGCCGATCTGGTGGCGCAGCTCGCCTGCCAGCTCCTGCAGCTTGGCGTAGTCGTCAGTACCCTCGTTGACCTCGACCTCGACGGTCATCTGGTCGTTGTTGTCCTCGGTAGTCAGCGTGATGAGATAGTTGGTGCCCACCTCGGGGAACTTCATCAGGATCTTCTCAATCTGGATGGGGAAGATGTTCACGCCACGCAGCACAATCATGTCATCCGAACGGCCGCGCATACGGTCGAGGCGAATGTGGTTACGGCCACAGGGACAGCTGCGTCCCAGGACTCGTGTGAGGTCGCGGGTGCGGTAGCGCAGCAGCGGCATGGCCTCGCGGCACAACGTGGTGAGCACCAGCTCGCCAATCTCGCCGTCGGGCACGGGCTCCAGTGTTTCAGGATCAACAATCTCAACGATGTAGTAGTCTTCCCAGAAGTGCAGACCGTTCTGCTCCTTGCACTCGAAGCCTACGCCGGGGCCACACATTTCCGACATGCCGAACGAGTTATAGGCCTTCACGCCCATCATTTCCTCAATGCGCTTGCGCTGCTCCTCACTGTGGGGCTCGGCACCGATGGCCAGCACCTTCAGCTTCGTATCGCGACGCGGGTCGACGCCTTCCTGCTGCATCACCTCGTAGAGACGGGTCACGTATGAGGGAATGGCGTGGATGGCCGTGGTGCCAAAGTCCTTGATGAACTTGATCTGGCGCAGCGAGTTGCCGGCAGCAGCGGGCACGGTGAGCATGCCCAGTTTCTCGGCTCCATACTGGAAGCCCAATCCACCGGTAAACATGCCGTAGCCCGAAGAGTTCTGGAACACGTCGTCGGGACGCAGGCCTACCATCCACAGGTTGCGAGCCACCTGGTTGGCCCACTCGTCCAGGTCTTTCTGCGTATGCAGAATCACGGTGGGATTGCCCGTAGTGCCGCTACTGGAGTGCAGGCGCACACAGTCCTTCAGGGGAACACACGACATGCCGAAGGGATAGGTATCGCGTAGGTCTTGCTTCGTGGTGAAGGGAATCTTGCGGACATCGTCCAGTGTCTGGATGTCGTCGGCCGTGATGCCGGCCTCTGCAAATTTCTTCTGATAGAACTCGTTGGTCAGACAGTGCCTGACGGTGGCTTTAAGACGCTCCAACTGGAACGCCTCAATCTGCTCACGCGTCATGGTCTCGCGTTCCGGGTTAAAGTAGGGTGAATTGTTCTCTTTCATTTCTGATGAATAGTATTTAGGTTGTTACTTCTTCTTGCGTATCATGTAGTTGTATACCACATTCTTCTTGCCGTCCTCGCCTATGGTGACGTGGGGCAGTTCAATCTTGTTGCCCGACTTGTCGATAGTGGCAGCGTTCGACCTGCGTTCCATCACAAGCTCCTTGTCTGTCTCATTGAACTTGGCTACCCGTTCTTTCAGCTGAGTGATGAGTTTTGCAACGCTGTCGCGCATGGCGGCGGTATAGCTGATTTGGGTGGTGTCAAGGTCGGTAAATCTGCCTTTGTCATACTCTCTGATGAGCGAGTCGCCCACGACACGCCACTTGCCGTGATAGTGTCTTGTGTAGAAAACCGGACCGCTGAAGGCCGAAGAGTAGGTACTGCGTGTCACTACGTGGCTGAAGGTGTGGTCACGGTTGAAGGTGATCGACTCTTCATTGTCGCCCAGCGTCGACACGTCGGCCCAGGTGCCGATGAGTTCCGACTCACTGACGGGCTCACCAGTCTTGGTCTGCTTGTCGATGTAGGCCTTCAGCTCCTCATCGCTGATGTCCATGATGAACTTACACTGGTCGCTCATGCGCTGCCAGTCGCCGGCGGCTTTCTCCATGTAGTCCTTCCGCGATAATGAGTAGGCAGCGAACAGACGAACTCTCTTGTCACTGACTAACGTCCGGAGTTGTTTCCGGTCATATCCCAGATAGTAGTAAGGAGCGTTGAGCATCATCGCGTATTCCTCCTCGTTTGTGATGGGCGTACGGAATAAACTTTCCGTGGTCATGTATTCCTGATAGAAACGCCGCTTCAGGTAGAAATCCTGAATCAGGTCGATGAACATCGGGTTGTCAATGGTCTTCCACGTTTCCTGACTGCTGTTGAAGATTTTCTCCTTTGAGTCGTCGATCATGAACAGTTCTTCGTTCAGAAGATAATTCCATACCATGGCCAGCGAGTCCTCCGATATGGAGTCAATTTGGTCGGGATGGTCAATCAGGTAATCCAAGAGTTCTCCTTTCTTGCCTTGGTCCTTAGCACCTTCCATAAACGCTTCGATGTTCACGTCCATGTCGTGGATGACCATCATGGCCATCTGCCTTCCCGCTTCCTTTTTCTGGCGGTTCTCTATATAGGCGGCTGTACCGAAGGTGAGCACGATAGAGATGCTGGTGGCTATGACGGTCATTGTCATCTCCCTGACGATGCCACCTTTCGTGGTCATCTTCTGGAACTTGGGCATTCTGAACTTGACATTCATTTGCTACCTTCCTTGATTTCCTGTTAAATCTTGCGGTTGTCTATGACATGCGCACTCTTGCCCTGTGAGCGCTCGATGGTGCCGGGAGCCTTGAGCTGTACCTTGGCCGAGATGCTGAGCACACTCTTCAGCTTCGAGGCAAGCTTCTTCTCCAGGATGTCGATGGCTGCCGGTGTGTCGAAGGTGCTGGTGAAGTACTCCTGACGGATCTCCACCTGAACGAGCAGCGTGTCGAGGTTCTTCACGCGGTCGACGATGAGCAGGTAGTGCGGTGCAAACTCCGGCATCGAGAGTACGACGCTCTCGACCTGCGACGGGAACACGTTGATGCCGCGAATGATGAGCATGTCGTCGCTACGGCCCTCGATACGGCCCATGCGCACGTTGGTGCGGCCACAGTCGCACTGACCGGGTATCAGCGAACAGAGGTCACGGGTGCGATAACGTATCACAGGCATGCCCTCCTTGGTCAGTGTCGTAAAGACCAGCTCACCGGTCTGTCCGGCGGGCAGGGGCTCCAGTGTGGTGGGGTTGATGATTTCGGGATAGAAGTGGTCTTCGTTGATGTGGGAACCATGCTGCATCTGGCACTCATAGCTGACGCTGGGCCCCATCACCTCCGACAGCCCATAGATATTGTAGCCCTTCAGTCCCAGACGCTCCTGGATTTCCTGACGCATCTTCTCTGTCCAAGGCTCGGCACCGAAAGCACCGATGCGCAATTTGATCTGATCCTTGCTGATGCCCATCTTCTCCATGGTCTCGGCCAGATAGAGTGCATACGACGGAGTGCAGGCAATGCCTGTGATACCCAGGTCGCGTATCAGCTTCAGATGTTTTTCGGTGTTGCCCGTACCGGCAGGAATCACGGATGCTCCAAGATGTTCCACACCGTAGTGGGCTCCCAGGCCACCGGTAAAGAGGCCGTAGCCATAGGCCACGGAGAAGATGTCATCACGGGTGACGCCATAGGCCGTGAGACAACGGGCCATGGTCTCACTCCATACGCCGATGTCCTTGCGGGTATAGCCCACGATGGTGGGATTGCCGGTGGTGCCACTGCTGGCATGCACACGGATAATCTCGCTCTGCGGGGCAGCCTGCAGACCGAAGGGATAGTTGTCGCGCAGGTCCTTCTTCGTAGTGAAAGGCAGCTTCTTGATGTCCTCAATGGTCTGAATATCGTCGGGACGGATATCCAGTTCCTGTAACTTATGCCTGTAGAACGGCACATTGTGGTAAACATACTCAACTATCTTATGCAACCGCTTGCCCTGCAAGGCACTCATCTCGTCGCGGCTCATACACTCTTTGTTCGGATTCCAAATCATTTTGTCTCTTTTCGGTTGTTTTTATGGTTTTAATTGTTCCTTTGTTTGCAAAAGTACTGCTTTTCTTTCGTTCTGCCAAGAAAATCGCAGGAAAAATAACACATTATTAGTTTTTGACCTTCTTTCATACAGAAAAGACAGTGCATCGTGCATCGTAGCCTAACTAAACCAAATAGCAGCGACAACATTGTTCTGTGGCCAAAAACACCTATAATTATTTGCGCGTGTCATCTTTTTTTCGTACCTTTGCACTATTAAACTAAAAACCAAAATCAATGAAGAAGATTCTCTTAACCATGTTGGTGGCGCTGGTTGCGACCATAGCTTCCGATGCAAAAACAGGACAGAACCCCAAAGGGCTGTATCGCCTGAGACAGTTTGTTTACGAGGACGGCACGACCAGGCCCCCCAGTTTCAGTCAGTACAAGTATGCGGCTGACTCCGTGGGACTGCTCGTGGGCTACCGCCCGTCGCGAACTGTGACGCAGTGGAGCAGTATGCAGGTGGAGATACGTGAGGATTATCCACTGCTGAATACGGGCGAGAAGCCGCAAGGCCCCGATGGACACGGAACGCAAATCTATAATGTCGACGACGACCAGTTCTGCTTCAAATGGTATAACGACAAGTGGCCCGGCATGAGCAAGCTGAACGAGTTTATCATCGAGATATACACGAAAGACGCTATGAATAAGGAGGTGACGGGAGCCTTCGATATGCTCGAGAACAAGATAGACAAAGCAAACAAATTCTGCGGCTGGTGGATACGCGTAGGGGCAACAGCCGATACTAATGGTAAAGGGAAGCGTCAGGCGGTGCCCACTATCTGGAAAGCCTACTCGCCGGAACTGTCGATGGTGGTCAACATTGCCAACAACGGAAAGATGCTGGGCTGCAGCACGACGAACACCATCAAATATGATAACGACAGCACCATCTGGGAGATTGGCCACCGATGTGACATCCATTGGCTGAACGAGAACTGTCATACGCTGACCTTCGTTCAGGAGAACGGCCAGCCGCTGACAGAGATCTGGGTCAAGGCCGGACTGCCGGTCAACTGGCAACGCATATTCAATACCAATCTTGAGACGTTCAGGAATGGTGTAGACTGTATTCGCGAAGCCGTTGAGGCAGCCGTGAAGGGCGATGTGCAGAAGGCGGACGGACTCATAGCGGAAGCCATTGAGAAGAATGTCAACATTGACGTCCTCAGCGAGGGGACGATGGGCATAGCAATGGACCTGCTGGCGAACAAGAAGCAGTACAAGGAGTGTGTTGACTTCTGCCAGCGACAACTTCAACGAATAAAGAACTATTCAGACGATGGTAACGACCCGACAATATTCTCCAAACTATACGTCCACATGATTGAAATGTGGCGGGCCATCGCCACCTATCGCAGCGGTGACCAGAAGGAGGGCTGGAAACTGATGGAGGAACAGCAGTCCATCGTCGAGAACGAAATCGAGCATTACAAGACCGTCAAAGGTTTGGAACACTACATCAACCTCTTGTACTACAGCAACTTCATGATGTACTGTCAGGGGTACGACATCTTCGGAGCAGAGCGCACCCTGCTGTATCTTGATGCCCTGACCATGATGGCTCCCAACATGACCTCACAGAACAAGCCGCTGCTGCTGAACTGTCGCGGCAATTGCTATCTGCTGAATGGTGATAAGGACAGCGCCCGAAAAATGTGGCAGCAGATCAAGGAGATAGACGCAGACTTTTTCAAGAAACAGCCCGATGATAATCGGCTCAAGCAATCTTTTGGAGAATAAAGCTATGATTAACAGACAACTATTGGAACCGGAGAGCATCGTCGTCATTGGCGGCTCGAACAATGTGCACAAACCTGGCGGTGCCGTCATCCGCAACCTGCTGGGAGGCGGATACAAAGGCGTACTGCGCGTGGTCAATCCTAAAGAGGACGAGGTGCAGGGCATAAAAGCCTTCCACGACGTGAAGGAGGTGCCGCCCACCGACCTGGCCATCCTGGTGGTGGCAGCACGCTTCTGCCCGCAGTATGTGGAATACCTGGCAGCCGAGAAGAACGTGCGCGCATTCATCATCATCTCAGCGGGTTTCAGCGAGGAGACCCACGAGGGTGCCGAACTGGAACAGCAGATTCTGGACAGTTGTGAGAAGTACGGATGCGCACTCATCGGACCTAACTGTATCGGACTGCTCACCCGCTGGCACCACTCGGTCTTCACCAAGCCCATTCCCAACCTCAACCCCAAAGGGGTAGACTTCATCTCGGGCTCGGGTGCCACGGCGGTGTTCATCCTGGAGAGTGCCGTGACAAAGGGTCTACCCTTCAACAGCGTGTGGTCGGTGGGCAACGGCAAGCAAATCGGCATTGAGACCGTGCTGGAATACATGGACGAGAACTTCGACGCTGAGCGCGACTCAAACGTGAAGTTGCTCTATATCGAGAACATCGGCGATCCCGACAAACTGCTCTACCACGCCACTAACCTCATTCGCAAGGGCTGCCGCATTGCTGCCATCAAGGCTGGCTCGTCGTCGGCAGGAAGCAGGGCCGCGTCGAGCCATACCGGTGCCATCGCTTCGAGCGACTCGGCCGTCGAGGCCCTGTTCCGCAAGGCGGGCATCGTGCGCTGCTACTCGCGCGAAGAGTTGACCACCGTGGGCTGCATCTTCACCCTACCCCGCTTCACGGGCAAGAACTTCGCCATCGTCACCCATGCCGGAGGCCCCGGCGTCATGCTGACCGACGCCCTGTCGAAGGGTGGCATGCAGGTGCCGCCACTCTGCGGACCCGTGGCAGAAGAACTGAAGTCAAGGCTGCTGCCCGGCTCGTCGGTGTCGAACCCCATTGACATCCTCGCCACGGGCGGGGCTGAGCACTTAGCTACTGCCATTGACTTCTGCGAGAACCGGTTCGACGAGATCGACGCCATCATGGTCATCTTCGGCACACCGGGACTCGTAAAGATTTTCGAGGTCTACGATGTGCTGCACAAGAAAATCCAGGAATGCAAGAAGCCCATCTTCCCCGTGCTGCCCAGTGTCAGCACCGCTGGCCCCGAGGTTCAGGAGTTCCTGAAGCGCGGACACGTGAACTTCAGCGACGAAGTGACCCTGGCCACGGCACTGACACAGGTGATGAAGACGCCCGCCCCCGCCGACCAGAACGTGGTCATCAACGGCGTGGACGTACCGAAAATCAGGAAGATCATCGACGGCATCGGCGAAAACGGCTACATTTCACCACACCTGGTCCACGAACTGCTCTCGGCAGCCGGCATACCGACCGTACCCGAATTCGTGAGCGAGAAAAAAGACGAGGTGGTGGCGTTCGCCGAAAAATGCGGCTACCCCGTAGTGGCAAAGGTCGTGGGACCAGTCCATAAAAGCGATGTGGGCGGCGTGGCACTGAACATCCGTTCGAAGGAAGTGCTCAGTGCCGAATTCGACCGCATGATGCAGATTCCTGACGCCACGGCGGTGATGGTGCAGAAAATGATCAAGGGCACAGAGCTCTTCATCGGCGCGAAGTACGAGCCACGCTTCGGACATGTGGTGCTCTGCGGACTGGGAGGCATCTTTGTCGAGGTGCTCAAGGACGTATCAAGCGGACTGGCTCCGCTGACCTACGAGGAGGCCTACTCCATGATTCACTCCCTGCGCGGATATAATATATTAAAAGGTACGCGCGGGCAGCGGGGCATCAACGAGCGCAAGTATGCCGAGATCATCGTTCGCCTGTCCACCCTGCTACGCTTTGCCACCGAAATCAAGGAGATGGACATCAATCCGCTGCTGGCCGACGAGAACGACGTCATTGCCGTTGACGCCCGCATCCTGGTGGAGAAATAGGGGGCAACAACAACAAGGCAGGAAGCCATGACCTCATGATGAAGTCATGGCATCCTGCCTTGTTGTTTGAGCCTCTTGTCGGATTCGAACCAACGACCCCGAGATTACAAATCACGTGCTCTGGCCAACTGAGCTAAAGAGGCGGGTGGGCAAGCTGTTCTTATCGCGCCGCTACAACCAAGTACCTTTGCTACGTTCCCGTCCTGGAGGATTCCGAGGGAGCTGGCCGTAAGAGACTTGCCCATGTTTCGCGTTTTGCGGCTGCAAAGGTATAAAGAATTCTCAACATAGCGAAAAATGCAGCCAAGAGTTTGCCTCAGTTTAACTAATTTTTAGAGATAACGGCATCTTTACGGCCTAAAACGCCCGATGATGAAAAGGAAAAAGCCCCTACAGGCACAACACCGTGCCTATAGGAGCCCTGTTGATTGCACTTGTTGCAGCCTGCTGTCTTTACATGTTCATGCCACCATCGACCTGAATCACCTGACCGTTGATATAGCTCGACATGTCGCTGGCAAGGAACGTAGCACAATTGGCTATATCGTCCACGGTACCGCCACGGCGCAGAGGAATCTTCTGGAACCACTCGTTGCGCACATCATCAGACAAAGCCTGCGTCATGGCCGTATCGATAAAGCCGGGGGCAATGGCGTTGGCACGGATTCCCTTGGGTCCCATCTCCTTGCCTATACTCTTTGCCAGGGCTATCAGTCCAGCCTTCGAAGCGGCATAGTTGGCCTGCCCGGCATTGCCGTGGACACCAACCACCGACGCCATGTTGATGATTGAACCGCCACGCTGGCGCATCATCACGGGCACACAGGCATGAATGAAGTTGAATGCCGACTTCAAGTTCACAGATATTACGGCATCCCACTGCTGCTCGGTCATGCGAAGCATCAGGCCGTCCTTCGTGATTCCGGCATTGTTCACCAGAATGTCAATGCTGCCAAACTCTTCCTTCACAGTCTTCACCACCTCCTCGGTCTGTGCAAAGTCGGCCGCATTCGAGGCATAGCTCTTGGCCTTCACACCCAGTGCGGCTATTTCTTGCTCTGTCTCTTCATTCACTGCAAGATCGGTAAACGCAATGTTAGCTCCCTCTGAAGCAAACTTCAAGGCAATGGCCTTGCCGATTCCACGAGCAGCACCTGTTATCAGTGCTGTCTTACCTTCTAATAATCCCATTTTTTTCCTTTATAATAAATAGTTGATAAATGATTACTACTTGATTCCATGCTTGCCCAGTGCGCCATAGACGAACTTGGCCACCTGAGGCTTTGTGTCCTCCTCCTTCATGCCATGGGCTATGCGTCCGTATATGTAGGGCACCTCCAGGCCCTTGATGCAATAATGGCAGATGTCGGCCACTAAGTTCACATTCTCTATATCAAAGTCTCCCTCTTCCTTGCCTTCAGCAAAGACCTTTCTGAACAGCTCCACCTCGGCCAGGTCGAAATGCTTGCGCACCTTCTCCACCATCCAGATATTGCGGAAGAACTCGGCGCGCAGATTTCCATTGCGCACCACCGTCTCGCGTATCATGTTCAGATGGGTGTAAATCAGCTCTATCACCTTCTCGTGGGGACTGATCTTACGGGCTGCAACCTCGTCGAGCTTGTCGCTCAGACGCTCAAGTTCGGTCTCTATCACCGCATAGTAGATGTCGTCCTTCGACTTGAAATAGGTGTAGAGCGTACGCCGCCCCTTGCCAGAAGCCTGGGCTATGTCGTTCATCGTGGTGTTCTCTAATCCGTTCTTGGCAAATAACTGCCGCGCCACGTCGACAAGCAGCTGCCGTGTCTTAGATATTGACATGAGCTTTGGTGCATAGAACAGCGCGCTTTCCCAAAAGCGTTTTTGCACACTGCAAATGCGTGTGCAAAATTACTGCTTTTCTTCAAACTGACCAAGCTTTTTCGGGAAAAATGAAAAAAAACATGAAATAATTTGCATAATCCAACAAAAAGCAGTACCTTTGCACCCGCAAACGACGAAACGTTGTTTATTTACATCGCGGAGTGGAGCAGTTGGTAGCTCGCCAGGCTCATAACCTGGAGGTCGCACGTTCGAGTCCTGCCTCCGCAACTCAGAAGTCCAGCCAAGCTGGACTTCATTCGTTTACTACGGCACGACTCTTCACGTGCTCCCGGTCGCAGTTCTTCGCAAGCGAAGCGTCCCCAAGGGGCCGAGCGCGAGTCCTGCCTCCGCAACTCAGAAGCCCGACAATTGTCGGGTTTCTTTCGTTATAATTGAAAACTTTTTTGTAACTTTGCAGGCAGAAAACGCAATCCAACTAACCACACATGGACAACAACATCTTCACACCTGCCAGCGACTTGGCCAGCCTGAGGCGGCAGGTACATCATGTACTCACACAAAACATCCTGCCCTTCTGGCTGAAGCAAATGCGCGACGATGAGCATGGCGGCTTTTACGGCCAGATGACGGGGCGCTATGAACTGCGCCGCGAGGCCGACAAGGGTGCCGTCCTCAATGCCCGTATCCTCTGGAGCTTCTCAGCAGCCTACCGCGTACTGCGCCGGCCCGAATACCTTGAAGCCGCCACACGCGCCAAGGACTATATCATCAGCCATTTCATCGATCAAGAGCAGGGTGGCGTCTACTGGAGCCTTAACTACAAGGGCGAGCCCGTGAATACGCGCAAGCAGTTCTATGCCATCGCCTTTGCCATCTATGGTCTCAGCGAGTATGCCCGTGCCACCGGCGACCGCGAGGCCCTCGACTATGCACTCTGGCTCTATGACTGCATCGAGGAGCATGCCCTCGACCGCCGGAACGGCGGATATATCGAAGCGCTGAGCCGTGACTGGCAGCCATTGGCCGACATGCGTCTCTCGCCTCTCGACGCCAACTATCCCAAGTCGCAGAACACCCATCTGCACATCATCGAGGCCTACACCAACCTGCTGCGTTGCATGCGTGAGCTGTCGGCAGCCTCATCATGCAGCTATGTGCCTGCCATTGGCTCTGTGCTGCCCATCGATATCAGCGTGCCGCAGGAAACCGTCGCAGATATCAAGTCCGCTGTGCGCCGCCTCATCACCATCTTCACCGACCGCATCCTGAACCCCGCCACTCACCATCTCGATCTTTTCTTCGACATGGACTGGACACGTGGTGGTGGACACTTGGAGAGCTACGGCCACGACATAGAGTGCTCATGGCTGTTGCACGAGGCTGCGCTGATGCTTGCCGACGAGCAGGTGCTGAGCCAAGTGGAGCCTGTTGTGCGCATGGTGGCCCAGGCCAGCGCGAAAGGGTTGCGCCCCGATGGTTCAATGATACACGAGGCCAATCTCGACACAGGCCATGCCGACGATGACCGGCATTGGTGGGTACAGGCTGAAAACATGGTGGGATGGCTGAACATTTACCAGTACTTCGGCGACGATGTGGCCCTGCAGCGGGCACTGCACTGCTGGCACTACATCAGCAGCAACCTTGTCGACTGGGAGCACGGAGAATGGTACTGGAGCCGTCGCGCCGACGGCACCCTGAACCAGGATGACGACCACGCCGGTGTCTGGAAGTGTCCCTACCACAACAGCCGCTTATGTTTGGAGATTATCGAACGGTTCTCGTAACAATCTCCTGTACTCCGTGACTATTCGCGAGGCGGTCAGTTTTCAATCAAGATGCGATTCTCTCCCCTACGCAATTTCACCTGTTTCTGTTGACCGTTCATGATGAGCGTCAGCTGGCATGACCGTTGAGCGACAAGTGTGAGGGCTGAGACTCTTTTTTGCTGCCATGCCATATCAACGGTAATACCGCCACGTGCCCGTATGCCACTCACGTGTCCGTCCTTCCAGTTATCAGGAAGCGCGGGCAGGAGTTCCATCGTTAGTTCCGGCTTTCCTTTCTTTATGACAAACTGGCTCTGCATCAGCATCTCTACCACGCCCGCACACCCACCGAAATTCCCGTCAATCTGAAAAGGAGAATGGGCATCGAGGAGGTTCGGATAAGTACCACCGCCACGACGGGCATCAGCACCGCGATAGCCGTCAGGACTCACGTAACTGAGCAACTTCCTGTAAATATGGTAGGCGTTCTTGGCATCATGGAGCCGGGCATAGAGATTCACGCGCCAGCCGGTGCTCCATCCTGTTGTGCGGTCACCCTTCAGTTCCAGTGTCCGCAAGGCCGCCCGATGAAGTACTTCTTTCGTATTCACGCCGTCATCAAGATGATGGCCTGGAAAAATGCCGAAGAGATGGCTCTGATGGCGATGTTGCGGATCCTCATCCTCCCAGTCATAGAACCATTCCTGCAGATTTCCCTTCTTACCTATTTTATAGGGTTGCAGATGGGCAAGGGCGGCATTGGCCTCGGCCACAAAACCAGCATCGATGCCGAGAACGGTAGCGGCGTCACGAGCATCCGCCACACATTCACGAATCATGGCAATATCAGCAAAACCGCCATAACAGGTGCGGCCATGATAGCCTTTATCGGTAATAAAGACATTCTCAGGCGAGGTTGAGGGAGCTGTCACAAGATAGGGAACGTCTGATGTAGGCGGCAAGAGAGAATCCAGAGATACAAGCCACCCCAGGCAAAAATCAGCAGCCCCCTTCAACACTGGATAGTACTCACGTAAGAAGTGCTTGTCGAGCGAGAAGGTGTAATGCTCCCAGATATGAGTCGAGAGCCATGCGCCACCCATGTTCCAGTTGGCCCACATCGGATCGCCCGTATGCAGTCCCACAGGACAGGTCATGGCCCAGATATCCGTGTTATGAGCCAGACACCAGCCCTTATCCACGCCGTAGTAGGCCTTGGCAGTGAGTTCACCGGAGCCTTGCAGTTCTTTCATAAATGTAAAGAGCGACTGGTGCATCTCAGGCATGGCAGCCGTCTCAGCGGCCCAGTAGTTTTCCTCGACATTGATATTACTGGTGTAGTTGCACGACCAGGGAGGAAGTACAGACTCGTTCCAGAGTCCCTGCAGGTTTGCCGGCACGTTGGGCGTGCGCGAGCAACTGATCAGCAGGTAACGGCCATATTGGAAATAGAGGGCCTCGAGCGACGGGTTGAAAACAGCCTCATCTACATATTCCTTCAACACCTCATCAGTGGGACGCATATCCTCAGTCTCTGCTCCCAACGTCAGTTTCACCCTGTCAAAGATTTGTTGGTAATCCTTGACATGCCGATGCCATAGTTTCCGATAAGGAATACCCGAAAGGTGCTTCAGTCGCCTGTCTGCAATCTGCTGATAGGCCTTCCCCTCCTTCACCGGGTCTTTGTCGTAGCCATTAAACGAGGTCGCGCTGACCACATAGAGCGTCACTTCCTTGCTGCCATCCACCACCACGCAGTCGCCCTCTGTTCTCAGGTTTGTCGCATCGACCAGCATCTTCGTACGGAAATGAATACCCCGTGCAGGATCGTATGCGAATTTCTCCTGCGCATCATAATAGCTGGGCAAAGAGGCGTAGCCTGCGTAACCGTCGGTTGTCAGGGTCGTGGATGCAGACTGTTGTGCCGTGGTAGTATGTCGCAACTGGCAACTCATGGAGAAACGTGCATGAATGCCCCTAGGGTTATCGGTCGTAATACGCACCACCAGTCCGGCGTCTGGATGAGAGGCAAAATACTCGGTGTCATAGTGAAACCCACCACGTCTATAGGCAGTATGCGCCGTCGCCTCACTGATATCGAGCCACCGACGATAGTCGGCCACCGCATCCATCGTGTCGAGATACTCAATAGCAAGTTGTCCAAGCGGTTGATAGTTCTGTGAGAAATGGCCCTGCACCTCGCGCTGCAGTCGGTCTGCCTCCTGGTAGTCGCCCTTGCGCAGTGCTTCGCGAATAGCGGGGATGGTCTTATAGGCATCGGGCGAATAGACCTTCATATTACAGGGTTCACCTGTCCACAGCGTAATATCGTTGAGTGAGATACGGTCGCAGGCAGTACCGCCATAGACCACACCCCCCATCGTACCATTACCGATGACCAAAGCCTCCTCAAAGAATTCTGCCGGACGGTCGTAAGACAACATCAAAGGC
>Ga0247611_10001451_pt1 | contig 41986 bp, 22 predicted proteins | sample 177DNAGHGhighgp2_FD_192422 | JGI IMG/M metagenome (GOLD analysis project Ga0247611, IMG submission 192422) | Sheep rumen microbial communities from Palmerston North, Manawatu-Wanganui, New Zealand - 1770 DNA GHGhigh gp2 | ecosystem: Host-associated > Mammals > Digestive system > Stomach > Rumen... | reverse complement strand
ACCTGTTCCGTACTTGTAATCTTTCAGCCCATACTGAATATCCTCCTGTGTTATTCCGGCAATGCTTTCACCGTAAGCATGATAACCCACGTTGGCGCCCGGATTGCCCGTGCCTGCACCGTTACCGCCTCCAAACACATACTCAATCTCGTACGCTCCGCCTATGGTAACCTTTGTGGCAGGAGTAGATGCCGCGTTACCTCCGCCATATACAGAGTGTATGCTTACGTCATCACAGCCTTCTATCTGTACCTCGGCACAGTCATTTTTGTCGTTCGGGTTGTACTCAGCCTGATTACCGCCGCCATAGACGGCAGCCAACTCATAAGTGTGGGTTGCATCGGCATCGGCTCTGGCATCGTCGCTGCTGCGCTGCTGTGTGTCGGTGCCGGCGGTCTTGTTTACGTACACCAGTATGTGGCCCTTGGGCGTACCGTTCACGTTGTTACCGCCAAATATGCGGCCTCCGGTGGCCAGACCCTCACTGTTATAGTCTGCTATAAGCACAGCACCCATTTGGTAAACGGTGACATTGCCATAGACAATGGCCTCAACGGCCTGAGTGACAGGTTGGGTGGTTTGGTCTGCTTTCTGTCCGCGTCCGCCGCCATAGACATCATGGCCGATGGTTGCGCCGGGGTACAGGTTTACCACTGTATTGTAACTGCCTCCGTTCAGATTGCCGGTGTTGGTGTTGGCCAGTGCGCCGCCGCCATAGACATCATGTCCTATTATGACTGTTCCGGGAGTTCCGCTCTTGCTGATGTTTACGGTAACATTGCCCGATACATTGGCCTGCATACCGCCGCCATATACGCTGCCGCTTATATTTCCGGAGTTTATGCTGACCGTTGTGGCGCCGCCTACATTGGCTATGTTGCCGCCTCCATACACGTGCTCGCCTATAGTGGCGGTATTGTCTATTACAACCGTTACGTCATTGTTTGACGGGCTCTCGTTTCCGCCTCCAAATACGCTGTGGGCCACGCTGCCGCCGTTTATGGTCAGTGTTATGGCGCCTGTCACGTTGCCCAGCTGGCTCATGTCTGTATTGGTGTAGAGTATCTTATTGGCATCATCAGAGCCTATGGTGCTGCGGTACTGCCATGTGAATGTCTCCGGGCGGACGGTGCCAAAGTCACTGAACAGACCAGTCTCCTTGGTGTATCGGGACTTTGTGGGCTCTGTAGCCGGATATACATCGAGTGTGTTTGACGTAGCCTTATAACCGCCGCCAAAGGCATTGTCCATCAGGGTGCATCCGGTCAGGGTGGAGTTTACAGTCCCGTTTACCTTGCCCTGACAGCCGGCTCCGTAGAAATTACCCTTTACTATGCAGTTGTCAAGCACATTGGTTACGCTTCCGGTAGTGGCTAATGAGAACTGTGCATATCCTGTGTATGAGCGCGCCACACCTGTTCCGCTACCGCCGGCATAGAGTATAAACTCAAACTTGTAGCAGCTGCCGGTTCCGTAGTTGCTGTCATTGGTCAGGCGTTTGTAAGTGGTGCCGAACGCTATGGGGAAATCAACATCATTTCCGAAATTTACACTTGTATTGTTGCCCTGACGTGTGTATGTGATTGATGTGCCGCCAAATCCGGCTCCGTAAAACTCTCCAAATGTACTGCCGGTGGCGTGGGTGGTTACTGTCTTGCCGGCCGCCATATCGCCAAACTCCGGACCGCCGCAGTAGAAATCAACCAGGCTGTTGTTCATTGTGATATCAATGTTGCCGGTTATGCGGGCCGATGATGACGTACCGCCGCCAAAGAAACGGTATATGCGGGCATGGTCTATCCTGGCCGTGACATTTACGTCGTTGGTACTGGGCCTTTCCATGTATGCTCCAAGCCACTTGTGCATCTTGCCTCCGGCACCCCAGAAACGTATGTCGCTGCCGGTAGCCGTGCTCCCGGCGCGGTAGCCGGTCATGTAGCACTCCTCAATCTCGCCTCCGGTGACGAGGATGGGCCTGATGGTGGTGACGAGCTGATTGTCGGTATGCGAGCCGGGGTAGAGCTCCTTGACGTAAGCGTTACCGCCTATCTGCAGGTAACTCAGTTTGTTGGCATTGCCCGATCGGGCACGGACTATCTGTATGAAGTAGCCGCTGTTGGCTATCCAGCGGTTGTTGCCGTGGCCGTTGTCGTTGTTGGTAAAGGCGCCGTCGTTGATTTCGCACTCGCTCATGAAGCTCACACAGGTCTCGGTCAATTCGAACCATCCTCTGCCGTGCCAGATGCCGATGGTGGGGTAGGGCGTGCTGCCCGTGACGCGCTCGGCCATACCCATGCCGATGTTGGGCACGAAGTCGAAGCGTATGGGAGGTATCGCCGAACGGTCGGTGGTGTGGTAGGAGTACCAGCCGTAGTCGGGCTCCTGGTTCCGGTCCTCGTCCACGCTCATGATGGTGACGGCTTTGGCGGCGTTGAAACGCACACCGCCGATGGTGTTTTGGTTGTAGTGGTAGTTGCCCACCAGCACGATGGCCTGGCTGTGGGGGTTGGTGCTGTTGCTCAGGGCGTTCACCAGGGTGTTGAGGTCGGTGTAGACCGTACGGCCGTGGTAGGAGGTGGGCACCGCCCAGCCCAGGCTGGTCTGCTCGCCGTAGGAGGTGTTGTAGCCGAAGTCCGACCGGGCATCGCTCAGGTAGTAGGCTGTGGCGAAGTTGGCCTCGATGCTGATGGCCGTCACACCGTAGGGCACTATGTAGTTCCCGCCCTGGGCGAAGATGTAGGGGTTGTTGGTGGCGTCGTAGATGTCCTTCTGCGGATTGTCGCGGTCGGCGAAGTTGTAGGGCTCGGCGGCGGGTATGTAGAAGGTGTTGTAGGAGGTGCCGTTCTTGGTGACGGAGGTTATCTTCCAGCCGGTGACCACCGTGCTGTAGTCGGTCTGCGTCCAGAGCTCGTTGGCGAACGGCAGCACCACCTTGCCCCACGTGAAGTCGTAGCGCGCGGTGTCCATGTCGGTGATGGGCAGGCTGACGCTGCCCGTGGTGCCGCCCACGGTGTAGTTCACCGTCAGGTAGCCGCTGTTGCCCATGCTGTCGATAAGTTTGCCGGCATAGTCGGCCGTGGTCGACGGCAGGTTAGCGGCGATGTCCTGCGTGGTGCGATGCGTACCGGTCTGCCAGGGCTCAATTATGGGGTATGGAGCCACATCGGGCTTAAGCACCCAATGTCCAATCTCGCTGATTTGTGCAGCCGACGGCTTCTCGCCAAACAGGAAATAGGCCGCCATCTCACGGTGGGTGTTCTGTATGTGACGGTAAAACGGGAACCGGGTCAGGAACTCATCCTTGTCAATGGCCAGCTGGTCATTGTATGCCGTATAGGTAAGGTTGGCGCGTGAGCGGTAGTAGTTGTATTCAGTCAGTTTCTGCACATTATTGGTATGGTAGCCGCCATATACGGGCGACCGGTAGGTGCCGTTGGTGAGGTCGCCGTACATCATGCAGTTGGTGATGCGCACACCCGTGGTGTTGACCGTCGTGGTGCCGCTGATGGTGCCTTGGTTGCAGCCCACGATGCCGGCGGCATAGTTGCCACCGCTGATGGAGGCATAATTGTAGCAGTTGACCACGCGGACGTTGGAGCCCTCAGCGATCAGTCCCACCAGTCCGCCGGCATTAGTCGAGCCGCTGACGCTGCCGCCCAGCACGCCGCAGTTGTAGATCTTTGCTGACCCCGTGGCAGTGCCGCATACGGCGCCCACCGTCTCACCGGAGATGCTGACGTTCGAGAACCGGACATTCTTCACCGTGCCGCCGTTCAAGGTCGTGAAGAGCGGCGCCGAAAGGCCGCTGATGGTGTAGTAGCCGCCGTCGAGTGTGCCGCGGAAGGTGGCGACGCCGGGAGTGCCTGTGGCATCACCCGTCAGGCGGTAGTAGCCGTCGGGATTCGTGATTTCTGAGAGTGAGGATATCTCGTGGAGGACAGCTCCCGTTGCCACATCGGAGTCGCCGTAGGACGCACGGGCGCCGATGGCCTTGACCACTTCCACGCCGCTCGGAACGGGGAACGGACCCGTGTAGCGCGTGGAGGAGGTGGTGGGGTCGCTGCCGTCGGTGGTGTAGTAGAGGGTGGCACCCGTCGTGGCACAGGTGATGGTGCACGTTCCCTCGCTGATGGTGATGACCGGGGTCTCCACCAAGGGCAAGGCCTGCTCAAACGTCCAGCGGGAGGAATTGTTGTTGTTGCTGTCGTATCTGTATAAGCCGATGTCGTTGCCCTGGCCGTTATTGGGGTTGAACGAGATGTTCTCCGTAGCAGCCAGACCGGCATAGGCATACGGCACGATGGCATACGCGCCGGAGTATTCCGGGAACGTGAACTTGGCATTGTCGCCGGGCGTAGCCGTCGTTTCCAAGTGGACGGCATGGGCCTCGCCCTTATTCCCATTTCTGACCACATACTTCCCTGTGGCATAATGAATCAGATAGAAGTAGCCGTCGCCTGCGTTGCGCACTTCCCAGATGGCATTGTCGTCTCTGCTCTGCCTGTCATGGAGGTAGGGCATACCCGTTCTATTTCTATAATTGTTGTTCGAGGGATAGAGGTAGTAAGCGGCGTTGTTTTGGCTTCGGATGTAGTAGAAGCCCCTGGACACCTGGGCTTCGGCTTCGTAGGAGCCAGCTGTCGCGAACAAGAGATCGATGTACAGAAGTACCTTGAATGCAAATTGCATGTACTTACGGGTCATCATGTGTATGTCTATGTTTCTATGTATCATTAGCAGAGTTTAATTGAATCAGCCATAGGCTAAGGTTCGGTGGTTTAGACCAAATATTTATATAAAACTACAACATACGTTAGTACAAAAGGGGACTGTCCCCTTTTGTACTGTTTTGTGCTTTTTTAGCGTGTCACAGCCACCTTCTGATGGTTGACTATGTAGATGCCGCGGCTGTTGACCGGAACTGTAACCTTGGTGCCGGGCTGTACGCTGATCTGCTTCAGGGTGCGGCCGGCGGTGGTGGTTAGGGTCACGTTGGCCGGAACATCCAGAGTGCTCTCAATCACAATGTTCATGTGCTCTGAGTAGATGTTCAGACCGCGGCTTACAACAGCCTCCTCCAGGTGGTCGTTATCGCCGGTGTAGCCAATGTAGAGCACATCGGTGCTTGTACCCGAACGTCTCGGAGCCGGATTTGTCGGAGCGGCAGTCATGTATGTGCGGAACGGAACTGTTTTGGTGCCCGATGCCTGCATGTTGAATGACTTTCCGTCGGCCTTAAGCATGTACGCATTATCAACTGTCTTGGCCTGGTAGATGGGGTGGAAGGTGTAGCCATTCTGAGTGACTTCGCCATCAGCATACTCACGGTCAGTAACCTTAATCTCCTGACCGATAACAGATGCAAATGTTATTATCTGCTTTTCCGGCTTGGCCGGTCCCGGATGGTTAGTGTTCTGAGCCTCAAACTTGCCGCTTAAGTCAAACTCATAGTAACGGCTGCCGGGGAATCCAATCAGATAAGGTGTTCCGGCTGCTGCCATCGGATAGTCTTTGTATTCGCGTCTTGCGCTGTAGTCTGTCTTGGAGGCATCAATGTAGTTGTCACTGTTGGCATCCTTATGGTTGCTGCCGTTGTAGTAGTGATCCCACAGGTATGTGCTGCTTACAGTCTTGCTGTTGCTGCCTGCTGCAGGTGACTTGAACTGAGCTTTCTTGTTATCAGTATCAACAGAGCTGAACTCACGCAGCCAGTACTCATGACCCTTGGTGCTGCCAGTGTAGAAGTGTGTAATCTCACCCTTCTGCTGGGTGGTGACAAGCTCTGCCTGGAACGGCAGGCTTATGGTCTCCCAGCCACCCTCCATGCTCTCCACATAGACGCCCGGAGTACGCTGGTACCACATAAAGTCATTCTTGTCTTTATCAAACTTATAGCTTATAGGAGCGTTAAAGTCCTCAAGGTCTACCAGGAAGTGGCGGCCGTTTGCCACATACTCACTGCCGACCTTATTGACCAGATGACCCTTGATACCGTTGGACTGAGCCGGGGTAACCGCGCTCACTGTTCCGTAAGCATCGATTGCTATGCCGTTGTTGTATTTAGGCTCCGTAAGAACACGTTCCAGTTTTGTATATGAGTCGTAGTCTTTGGTCCAGTCAACATAAACCAGCAGGTTCCTGGTCAGACCCTGGACATTGAATCCGGTAAGGCCGGCATAGTCCAGTGTGGGCTTGAAATATGTATCCTGGTCAGAACCATTGGTCCATGTCGCATCATTATAACCGGTAAAGTCTATGGCAGTCATTCCGGCGTATGCATCTGTACCCTGATATGTGGCTGCAAACGCCGCGTTGGTGTTGAAGTATGCCATATCCTGCGTGCTTGATCCGAAGTATGCCGGAGCGCGATATACGCGGTTACCCGATGCAGACTTGTCAACAAACTGGCCGGACCTGTAAACTGCCTCAGGCTGTACATCGTGAGCCGTTGAGGTCAGTCCGTAGGTAAGTTTCTGACCAAAGTAGATATAGTCATCCGGGTAGATGGGGTAGTGCTTGCCTTCCTGGTCTGCATACCTGATGTTATTACCGGCAGGAATGCTTCCGCCCGCATATACAAACTGTCCGTCCTTATAGTAGTTCTCTACGTACAGGATATTGTCACTTGCGTAAGCCTCTATAGGACCTGACAACGAATTGTCGGCATTTACGGTATAGTAGTAGTAACGTGTGCCTGAGTAGTCTTTAAGATAATCCTTATAACGCTTGTTAAGGTAGAATCCGTTCAGGTTATATGCCACCTCTCCGTTCAGGAATGCGCTCATGGGCTTGCGTATTGCATTGCTGCCATCGGCATATCCGGGGCTTGCACTCTCATCGTTGTAGTAACCGTTTACAACAATTCCGGTACCCATTATGGCCTTCTTGCCGCTCAGGTCAATAGTAGTATCATTGATAAGCCATACGTTCTGGGCATAACCACCCGTCTCGGCAATACCGGCTCCGTCTATGGCACCGCGTACACCCAGGTTGAACACACTGCCGCACAGGTTACCGAACAGAGACTTGTCTATACCGCTTACGGTGTAGCCATTGCCGTGCAGTGTACCCTTAAAGCAGTTGTCGTCAGTACCTATGGGAGTCCAGTGTGTGTAGGCCATTGGCTCCACATCACTCTTAAGTATGAACTCAAGGTTATCCAGACCCTTGACATGCTCATTTAGTGCCGAATGCTTTTTATTGAGATCTCCTTCACGGTCATAGTTAATGTCATAGTCATCAATCATAACCGTGTCTCCGTTGTTGTCAATAACCACTTTACCGTTCTCATCAAGCAGTTGCTTCTTGCCATGTCCCTGCAGGCTCAGGTCAAACAGGTCATACAGAAGGTCAAGCTTGCTCTTGCTGTTGTCAGAGCTGGTGCTGCGGCTGTCAATGTAAATCCTGCTGTTTGCCTTAACGCCCGGATGGTCTATGTACATGTGGTTGGTATTGTCGGCCATCACGGCATCCAGGTCATGATAGTTGGCTATTGAGAACGGAACCGGGTTGGAGAACGTACGGCCCAGATAAGTCTCGGCGTAGTAGGCCACATACCAGTTGTCCTGATACCAGTACATAGGTGTCACGTAGTTGTTATACGGCATACCGTTCTTGTGGTTGACGGCGTTGTTCTCATTTTCATAGAGCTCCCAGCCACCGCCCAGGACCTCAAATGCGCCCTTCTGGACTGATGGCTTGGTAAGTCCGATGATTGTGCCGGGCAGCATCTTGGCAGGCGCTATAAGCTCACCAATGATAGGCTCACCGCTCTCAAAATGTACACGTATGTTCAGTATGTGACGCTCTGATACGTTCCTGTACACATCACCATCATCATCTGGCTCTGTGTAGTTGTAACGGTATATCACGGTAAATATACGGTCACCTGTAAAGTCATAGATATCGCAGTCACGTGATACGTACAGGGCTGATTTCTCTTCGGGTATTCCGGCTACCACCTCAAAGTCCTTCTGGTAGTTTTTCAGGGGACTGAACGTACTCTGGTCAATCAGAGTGTTCTTGGCTACTATCACAGTACTGCCAGGCTTGGTGTAGCCTTCTGTGCACAGATAGAATGACAGCTCTCCGCTACTTGCGTCAGTCAATGTGCCGGTTGTACCTGCGTAAGAGTAAGTGTAGCTGTTGTTGTCGTTCTTGGTCAGTGTAAGAGTGTCTATCTTACTCTTCTGGTCATCAGAAAGCTTTGCATAGTCAGCCGCATCCACCTGCTCACCCACTGTGAATATGCGTCCGGCGCGGCCAAACTCATCGGATACTATATACAGTGTCAGCTTATTATTCTCAAACATGCTCACATTTGTGGTTATGCGTGAGTAATGGCGTTTTTCATTGGCCAGGCTCTCAAACTGGTCACGTGTATATATGGTTCCGTTTACGGGGCTTAAGGTTGTACCTTCGCCGTATCCATATAAGGTCTTGCCAGTCTCACCTATATATTTGGCCTGGTAGTCAATCTTCTGTGTGTTTGAGTACAGGGTGCTGTCTGTCTTGTCATAGAGGCTTATTTTGCCGCTGTAGGCGGGGTCAAGCATTATGTCAAGAGCGTCATAGTTAAACGTAAAGTTGGCACGCTCAGTCTTGTCAAGGTTGGCGTACATCATGGCCTGATAGTTCTGGCCGGTGCTGAACTCTGTGCCTCCATAAGAACCTGGCTCGGTGCAGTAGTAAGCCCTGGGGAATCCGGTGAATATAATGTTTTCACCGGTACCCTCTGTGTGTATCATATCACCGAATTGGGCGGCATATTCTGCCAATTCATTGTATGAGTAGAGCTGTCCACCGCTTAGCAGCAGCTTGTCTGATAGCTTTATTGTCTCAAGGGCTATGAACGCCTTGGCAAAATAAGACTTCTGGGTAGCGTCTGTTATGGCGTTATATTCATCCTCCGATATGGCGCTGCGCTCTACCACATGGTGGGTCACACCGTTTATGGTTATATCGCAGGTGGTCATGGCCATGTATGCGGGCTTGAATTCAGCCTGATTGGACAGATTACCCTTGGCCGTGGAATTAAGAGCCTCATAACCGTCAACTACAGCCTTTTCAACAAGATCACCCTCACTATACTCAGACTGGCCGAAGATATAGGTGGTTACATTTCCGATATCATTAAGCTTGAATGTGGGGGAGAGCTTGTATCCGGCAGGCTGATCCTGCATATACTGCTCCTTTGTCAATGAGACACCGCTTGATTCATGAGTGTAGTACTCATCCCATTTACTTGGCTGGTCTAACGATACGGCAAGCATATAGCCGTTGTCATGAGTCAGGGCGTTGGTGTGGCGGAATGCACGGTCCTTGGTCAGTTTATCACCCTTGTTGTTGTACCAGGTGCCGGCAAGAGTATCGTATTGTGCTGTGGTGAATACGGTGCCCTGCGTGTAGGCGGGATCTGCACCCCGCTCAGCTCCGTCGGCACTTGTCCATACATCGTTTGCACAAACATAGCTGTCATAGGTAAAGTAACCCTGGTCAAGGGCAGAGAGGTTGGAGTAGTCCCACCATGTGATGGGGTCATTGCTGTAGTATGTTACGCCGTTGCATATAACATGATCCTCGCCGGTTGGGAACTTGGTGGCGTCGGCATAAAGGTTGGTCTTTATGTCCTCAATCTTAATCCTGCCGTTACCCTGTGCCAGAATGGTAAGCGGAATGCTTACGTTCTTTATGTAAGACTGGGCAGACCCGGTATAGGCCGAAATTTCCTGGTTGTAAACGTAGAAGTCACCCTTGATAAACCAGTAGTGTGCCTCAGACCCGCCCTCATCATAACTGTTAACGGTGGGGAAGCACTCGTCTATGATAGTCTTGTCGGCCGATACAAAGTTACCTGAACTCTGCATCCAAGTGGTGTTGTTCTTGTCGTAAGAGTATGCCCTGTGGGTAATACCGCCTTGGTTGGACTGTGCCAGGGTAAGGTGCTTAAGGCTCTCATTAAATGTCTGTGCTCCGTGTATGTTCTGGGCATATACGTAACCGCCGCCCTCGCCGGTAGCCGCAGCTATAAGGTTAAGCTGTACCACACCGGTTATAGGGCCGTAAACCTTTTTATCGCCCACATAGTTACGCTCAGGCTCCTGGAGCAGCTCCAGATATACGCCCGATGCCAGAGCCACCTCATTATGGCTTGATCCGTTGTTACGTGAACGCTTGCCCTTAAGACCTGACTTATACTTGTAATAAGTCAGATCTGTTGTGGTCTCTCCTTCGCGTCTATAGTCTTCCTTGAACTTTACATCCGATGTAAGGGCACCCAGGTAGTGTACTATATTGTAGATTCCAAAATAGTTGCCGTGGCTGTCACTATCAACAGTACGCTTATGCAGTGCAACCTCGCCCACACGGTTTATGGTGTAGTTGGTGTAGTCCACCTCGGCGGGCACACGGTCACGGGCACCCCTCATAACCATACGGCTTCCGAATACGCCGCAGTAGTCGGCACGCTGTATGGTGTTCATCATACGTCCTGCATAGATGCTGCATACACCGGTCACTTCAAAGCAGGCTTTATCTTGGGGTGATAATTCGTTGTAGATCTCTGATGTAATCTCATTGCCAACGCTGTAGGGTGGAACCGCAGTCTTACATTTGTACTTAAGCTGGAAATATGCTCGCTCGCGGTCATTAAGTCTGAGATACTGCTCATACGATATCTCCTGCAGCAGACCGTAGTAGTCCGTACCGTAGTTGGTGATGTTAAGCTCACGGTAGCCGTCCACGAATGTCAGGTTTCCGTCGCCGTACAGACCGCCTACGCCCTCCTGACCCAGTGTAATCAGGTCCATGCTGTAGAGGTCAATGATTGACGCTGTGGCGTTTCCGAACACGGTCTTGGCCTCGGCGTACAGAAGGTCCGAACCCTGGCTTACGTTACCGCCGGCAAATACTGCGTTGGATATTATGATACCGGACTCAAGATCCATCTTTGTGCTGTCCAGATTGTTCTTGTTAGATATTGTGTTAAGTGCACTGGTGGGTACATAATCTGCATGATGGAACACACCGCTGTCATCTATGTAGGCGCCCTTGTATGTCTTGCCGCCAATTTCTACGGACTGGCCGTCCTTCACACAGCAATACGGTGATACTACAACCTTGGAGTCCTCGGTGAACTGTTTCTCACCATCTTGAAGGGCCCAGCTGCCGTCTGTGTTAACCTTATAGTAGTAACCGTCGGTACTATCCTTCTTACCCAGCTTGGTATATACATAACCTATGTTACCGCCGCCAAACACGTTACCCTCGCCCTCAAGCAGGGTTGTGGGGGTGCCTATTATACCGCCATATATGTTGGCTGCCGTCTGGCCGAATACATATCCGTCTGTATAACGGCGGGTGGCACTGTAGGCATAATCATCGGCCCTGGTGGCGCTGTAACCCTTACCGCCGCCAAACACGCTGCGCAGTATGTTACCGCTGTAAATCTCTACGTTTGAGCCTCCAGCCTTGGCTATACCCAGAAGTTCACGTACCGTGTTTGACTGGCCGCTCTCTTTAGTCTGGCCACGACCTATGGCTGCTATCTCACCGCCGCCATATACGCTGTTCCTTATGTATCCGCCGTAAACCCTTACGTTGGCATAGTCAGTGTAGCTGCCGTCATCGTAGCCGCCTCCAAACAGGTTACCGTGCTCAATCAGGTAGTTGCGGCCAATCTTGTCATCGGCAGTCTCATCATCAACTTTCTCCCGGTATTTCTCATTGATTTTTGTAGCCGCGGAATCCTGTGCATCTTCATAATAACGGTAGCCTATGTAACCGTTATACACAGTAAGGTTAGCGGTTCCTATTATACCGCCGCGCTCACCTCCGCCGTATGCGTTCCATTCAACCGCGGGAATACCCTTGTAATAGTTGTAGTCAGAGCCCATTTTACGCAGACGTGCCTCGGACTCGTCAATTCCAATCACCACATTGGTCACGCCTGTCAGGTCATTTCTCAGAATGCTATCCAACAGCGTGCTTTTGCTCAGTGTGTCAGCACTTACGGTGAAAGGCAGTTGGGTGGAGCCTACATTGCCTTTCCAGCCGCCTCCATAGACACGCCTTACCTTACCACCCTCAACAAATGCATTGGCAGTTGGGGTGAAAGCTCCCGTCCTGTACAGGTCACATACATTACCGCTCTCACCGGCAGCATACATGTCCTTGTTTATATAGCCGCCGTGAAGACCTATGTAAGTTGATCCGCTTACGTCCGATTCCTTACCGCCGCCGTAGCAGTAACCGCTCAGGTACGAGCCTTTGTTAAAGTAAACGTTTGTGTTGGTTATAGTGTCCAGCCCGTTTGCTCTTACAAGCTGGCTCTCCAACTGGGCCATGCCTGCGGGAGTATCATAGTCGCTTCCCAGTACATCGTATAGAGCAGCGCCGGTATGCTTGCTGTCATAGATGGTCTTCCATGCTGCGAAAGACTCCTTGTTAAGCACGTTACCCGCATTTCCACCACCGTAAACCATGTATGCGTCGGTATTGGCATTCAGGTTCACAACGGTATAGTATGACCATGTGTCTGCTCCCAGACCGCCTCCGTATATCCAACCTGTATAAGAAGGATCGGAAAGGTCGGACCGCACCTTAGAGTTGACGTTGATGGTGCTGAACAGGGTGCGGCGGCGGTTGTTGTTACCGCCAAACACGGCTCCTGTAACAATAGCATCGTTACTGCTCCAGTTCACGTTTGTCTCTATGGCGTCACAGGGTGATGACATCAGTGAGCCGTAGCCGCCTCCAAACAGGTTGCTGAGCACTGTTGTTGAACCCTGGGGCACGTTTACCACCGTGCGGCGGGTTACACCCTCATTGTAGCTGGCTCCGTAGGCATTCTTAATGGTACCGCTTACCAGGTCAACCACTGCTGTTACAGAATCCAATTTGGCTCTGGCCTGGACCGCGGTAAGCCTCATGCCCAGTCCGCTGTATGCTCCGGATCCGAATATCTCGGTCTCTGTAAAGTTTGTCTGGGCACCGGGAATGTTGACCAGCACATAGCTGCGGTCCTGCATCTGGTCCTGATGATTGGCCTGCTCTGATGTTCCGGAGTAACCCTGACCTGCGCCAAACACCTTGTCAACCGCGTTGTCAACCTTGTCCAAAGGTCTTATATGTACAAATGAACCAACCAGGTACGGGTCAACATGTTCATGATTTAGTGCTGTATAGTTGTATGATCCGCAGTTGCCTCCAAATATATAGTCGGCCACATTGCCCTGCTGGTACTCAACGTAAGATGATGCCATAAGTACTGTGGGTACACTGGCACCGCTGGGATTGGGATTGTAAACCATTGAGCCTGCTCCGTTAAGTCTGGAACTGAAATCGCCCAGGCCTGTAATCCTGCCGCCAAAGTCATTGCCGCCGTAAATGCTGCCCAATATAGTGGTCAGTCCGCTGGCACCGCTCAGACCGGCTCCTGCGTAGGTCTGTGCGTAACCGCTTATATCGGCATTGCAGGCACCACCGAAAGAGTCATAAACAGTGCCGCCGTCCAGATTGACAGTGGTATTGCCATTTACCGGACCCTCAAAACCGCCGCCATAGACACGGCCGATGAAACTGTTCTCACCGTATATGTTTACGGTTGTATTACCCTTAACTGTTCCGCCGTAACCGCCGCCGAACACCTTGAGGGCACTTCCGCTTGCATTGCCGGTGCCGTCAAATACGCTTACGGTGGTGTTTCCGTCCACAAGGGCGTTCTGGCCAAATCCGCCTCCAAATACGCTAAGCGGCGTATTGAACAGGTTTTTGGCATTAGTCAGGTATGTATGCTTATCTGTGCTGGCAAAATACGTGGCGGGTATGATATCCTCCTTAAGGTTGATCCTTACGTTACCGACCATACGGCCGCTCTCAAAGCAACCTCCGAATATGTTACCCTGGTTACCTGCCGTGGCCGTTGTATCCGGGGTGAATACCACACCGTCTATGTTAAGGGTTATCTTGTCATTGGTATTATAGCCGCCAATAAAACCGCCCTGATGGAGGACATTATAAGTGCCTGCTTCCACATAAGCGGTATTGCAACCACCCACAATCTTGTTGGTAATCACAATAGGCTTTGTAAAGTTGATGTTAAACATGTCGGCCGATGTCATACTGCCCACGTTACCGCCGCAGTAGAAAGAGCCTACCTTGGCCAGCTGAGCGGTGCTATCCTTAGAGCTGGGGTATGAGTTGTCAAATTCCAGAACAGGCTGTGATGAGACTGCGGTACCCAGCATGAACTTATCGAACGTACGGTTACCGTCCTTGAAGTTGAGTGAACTTATGTCCTGGCCGTTATGTGTGCCTGCAAATGTCTGCAGCGTCTCTTCAGCCTTCATGTTGATACCGTTACTGCCCAAATAAATATTATCTACCGTTACGTAGGTACCCAGACGCAGATGTATGCTGTCACTTACCGTTGTGCTGTTACCGCCGCCATATACTGTTGTGACCTTAATTGGTTTCTCTTTCGTACCGGCCAGATGTATGTATGTCTTGCTGGTGTTGGGACGGAAAGCATTCAGCGAATCAATTGATGATGATCCGGGGTTATAGTAGAAATCTCCGTATGTGCCATCATCCTTTAGGGCTGCGTTATCAGTGTAAACGTAAGATCCGTTACCGCCTCCGTAAACCTCGCCGTTAATGGAGTCCAGTATCTCCAGGGCCGATCCGCCATAGACGGTTCCCGATATATCGTTACCGCCGTAGACGTTGTTGATTGTGCCGTTTGTTATCAGCACTCTGGCTGACAGGTCGGCAGGGAATGTGTAGCTCTTGCCATCAATGTTGAAAGACTTCTCTGCAATGCTGGAGCCTGCAGGGGCGACATCGGCAATACGGCAGCCGCCGTAAACGTTGTTGACCTCTATGTCCTGGCTTGTTATGGCCAGAAGCAGACCGTCGGCGTAGGTCATGTTACCAGCATCACCGCCCGAGTACAGTGAGTTGATATTGGCTTTCTTGAGTTTCCAGGTGGGCTGGATGGCCATGTCGGCCTGCTTGTTGCCGCCAAACACCCGGTCAAACTGATAATGGGGATACACAGAGTCTGCATCGGCCTGAACTGAATCATAAGCCAGCTTGTCAACATCCAGGTTGATACCCATGGCACGCAGACCGTCTTTGCTGAATTTGTACAGGTTCTTGTTGCTGTCATCGACCTTTGTGGTGTCATCAAGGCAGATAACAGTCTTATTGGTAACAGTAGCATTGTTTCCGCCACCGTACACGTAACCGTAGATACCTCCCTTAAGCTCCAGATAGACGTTACGGACCTCAGGCTTGCGGGTTATGTTGCTGAAAGTGTGCTCATTCCAGGCTGTATTCTGGCTGTCCCACTGCTTTAGCTGGCTCATGGTCCAGTTGCCTTCGCTGCCGCCGTATTTATAGTCACCGTTGCCGCCGCCAAAAAGCTGTGCAACATACACCGTGTGGCCTGCGCTGGGGGTTGATGTCACAAATGCGTTCCATGTGCCGTCCACTTCATTCGTGCCGGCATCAGTGCAGACCGTGGGGGCTCCCAGGCCTCTTATCCACTGCCAGTTGGTGCCATCGGGTATGGAGATGTTACCGGCTATATCGTTACCGCCGTATGCGGCTTTTATTGTCAGGTCATTGATGGCATGGGCTCCGTCAATGTTGAGCAGGGTGTAACCGTTGATGTCGGCCACTCGGGCACCGCCGTATATGGTGCTCTGAATATCACCGCCCTTAAGCGTTACAGCGGTGGTTCCTATCAGGGCTGCCTCATTGCCGCCGCCGTATATGTTCTGAATTACCGTTCCGCCCTGCATGGTAACGTTGCTGCCGCCAAACACCACGGCCGACTGACCATCGCCGGCGCCGAATATACCTCCGTGTATGGAGCCGTTCCACTGTGCATCACCCACAGTACCGCCATTTACTATTACGTTTGTTAAGCCGAAAGTGCGGCCGTTCTGTCCGCCTCCGAAAACCGTACGGACCTTACCGCTGTTGATTACGACTTTGGTTGTGCTGTCCCCGCTCAGTGCGCCATCCTTAAGTGTGACGGCACTTGTCTCGGCACTGGCATTGCCGGTCTTGGCAGTACCAACCGCTCCGTTACGTCCGCCGCCGTAAATATCGCCTCCAATCACAATTCCGGTGGCGGTCTGTGCAACCGAAGCCTGGCTTATAATGAACAAAATACCTGTCAGGCACAGCCTGATAGGTTTCATCATAGTCTTTATGTCGTTATTTCGGGTCATATCTGTAGAGTAGTCCTTTAAGTCAATTAATTTCTATTTCCAACCCCTCGGACACATCGGTGTCACTCAGTACTATCAGGTATGTGGGGTTTACTGTCAGGTTTATGCGGTAATTGTTTCCGGCCGCGCCTCCCGATGTCAAGTTTTTTAAGATGTTGCCGTTTGTGGCGGTCTGATCCTGTCGCAGCGGTACCGCCGGATTGGATTTGTCATAGACATCGTATGTAACGGTAATGCTCAGGCTGGGATTGTTACCGCCCAGGTAGGTAGCCGGCAGGAATGTAAACCAGCCGAACTCTATAAATGAGTCCGGCACAAGAGTGACACAATCCTTGGCGTCAGGGTCATCAAACGTTGCTGTCGATGACTCTCCACGCAATATGTCAACACTGGTCTGGGACTCATTGCTTACGGATGTGGTCTCATCTTTGACCAACTGGGCAATATCAGTGTTCTTCCTGAAGTTAATCTTATGGGTTCCGGGCAGCGTGCCGCCGGCTGTTGTTGATACGGTAACCTGCTTTACCTTGATGGTGCGCAGCTCATTATATGTGGGGTCAACCTTGAATGACAGGGTGGCCTTGGCAAAGAGGTGCTTCATGGCCAGGAATACCTTGGTTGACTTGTCGTTGGCCGGGGCCTTTACCTCACCGATGCTGAAACTGCCCTCTGTAAGTTTAGGGTAATCAACCTGAGCCGGATTCTTAACAAGATACTTACCGGCTGCCGCTGTGCTTACCAAAGGGTCTGTGCCGGAAATCAGGCTCAGTCCGCTGAAAGTAAGGTTCACATCGTTAGGGCCTGTAAAGTTAAGGCGGTAGTCTGTGGCACCCGGCAGGGATGTGTAGCTGTACACATAGTAGGACGTATCGGCCTCAACCTTCAGGGTGGAGCGCCAGCCGCCGTCTGCCGATGGCGAAAACAATCCGGTTGCTATTTCATCGCCAGGAGTATAGTCATGATTGACAGCGTATGCGCGGATAGTCTGTCTGCTGCCGCTGTTGTATGCTGAGTAACCGGTAAGGGCGCGGGTAAGGACTGTAGTCTCAATGTTACTCTCCACAACAGGGTAGAGTGTAACCAGATTCCTGTCTACTATATCATCACGCTGGCATGATACCAGAGCGGTGGCGGCAAGCAGTACGCTTGCGCATAAACGAATCAGATTAGTTTTATGTAGTAGTCCTTTAATTCCCATCGCTATATTTTTGCAAAAATAATAAATTAGAATTTATTATCCTAATGATACCTTACCAATTGTACACCTTGTGGTTAACATCGGTGTTAATCCAATCCTTTACATAGACCATCTCTACGTCAATGCCGCCACCAGATGAGTCAAACTTGAGTGTAAGGATATATTGATACCCTGACGCCATTGCGTAAGGTGCTTCAGTGCCTATGTTGACTCCCGGCACCTCTATCCTGGTGGGTGTGGTCTCATCACCAACGGCAAAGCTTACGTCAAGCGTAAGGTTGTTCCAGCCGCCGGTGGGTACCACAAGCCAGCTGCAGATGGACTCGTGCACGCAGTCCTGGGTATTGGCCGGGGTCTCCTGGTCAAAGAACGCAGAATCCTGCAGCGTGTGTGCAGCATCAGGAGTAGCGGCATTGAACAACACGTGGCTGGTTGAGCCCTTGACAGGTGTACTGAAAGCCGGCTCATTGCTGTTGGCGCCAAACGGTTTTGTGTAGTCTGCCGTGCCATTTGTGCCAAGCAGGTCAGTGCCTCCAAGAGTGATGTTGTGTACAGACACGTGATTCTCCTTTACGCCCACGTAATAGGCCCGTATGGTAAGCTTGGAGAGGATATGGTTGAAACTGAACTTAACGATGCCATCACTATAGTGGGTTACGCCCACCTCCGAGCCCTTATACTTGCCCAAGGAAGTGGCTACCAGGTAATCCCTTGTGGCAGAACTGGCCGAATCCTGCCAGTTAGGAATGTTGTGCAGTTTAAGCTGCATATTGCCGGTGGTGTTATCACCAATCACATTGTTGTTGTTCTCAACCCATGGGCCGGTTGCCTCTGCCGACTGCAGATGGGGCCAGTAAGCCACAAACTGATAGTAGACGTTGGTGTTGCTGTCCCAGTAACGTATGGGGGTGTATGACCAGGTCGCTTTGTTCTCATCAGTCTCTGTGTCAGCGCTGGGCTTGACCTCGGTGTTGTTAAATACCAGTGTCTGCGGTATGGTGGATGAGCCGTTCTTTAATGACTTGTATCCGAACACGCCGAATCCTGTGCCGTTTTCACCATAGCTCTGGGCTAAAAGGTCTGCCTTATTGTTGACCACAGCCTTGGTGCCACCAGCCGACATGGTCGGACTGAGTGATATCATGACATTCTCCTGGACGGTAATATTGTCATGCCTGCAGCAGCCGGTTACCGCAAGAAGTAATGTCAACAGGATAATTATGTCATTAAAACGTCTCATCTCAGATTATACCTTATGTAAGAAATTTTCTTTAATTGTATACGTTGTATTCAATAGTGAAGGCATCCTCCCACTCATGGACGGTGGCAGAGAACTCTATGGTGGCGTCTTGAGTCTGACGATCGGGCTCAATCTTGCCTGTATCGGGATCTTTCTGGAGCTGTACCCAGTCATCATCATCATCCACATCGCCGTCACCGTCAGTGTCAACGTGAACCAGTATCACATCCTTGCCGTCGGGATTGCTGGGGCTGCCGTCTGTGGGGTCACTGTCGGTATCGCCACCGGGCTCCTGCTGGGTCTCGTTCTCATTATCGACATTGTCAATGTGGCCGTCGCCGTCGCGGTCTATACCACCTTCCAGGAGTCCGTCATCATCTATATCCTCCCATACGATGGGGTAGTCAACCCATGTGTCGGGCACACCGTCACCATCGGTATCCTCATAGATGTAGATGGTATCGGGCTCGTCGGGGCTATACTTCATTGTGCCGGGATACGGGGTGTCATCATCAGTGGTGATGGTGTCGCCGGTCTCGGGGTCTATCTTTATGCTACCGTCGCCATCGGCATCCCAGACTCTGGTTGATATCTGGGGGTTGAATGCCAGTATGTAGTTGTAACGGTAGTTGGGCTCCCACCTTGATATGGGCTTGCTGGTAGTTCCGTTTGTGCCGTTTATGCCTGCCAGACGGATGCCGTTCTTTATGAATGTAGAAGTGGTTCCGTCCTTGTAAGCAATTTTAAATGTCACGTCAATCTTTACGTCCTTGGGCTGAGACTCGGTGCCAAAGAGGGTCTGAGGCATCATCAGGAAGTCATTGAATACGGGTGTTGCAGTCTTGGTTATCTCCTGGTCCGTAACCTCGGGGATATCCATGTAGTTCTTCAGGTCGGACCATGCACCCACTGCGCGGTTCTGCTCCCAGCCGGTCTGCTCATAGTGACCTGTTGAGTGAACGTTGTACATCCTGATACTCTTTATTGATGCGCTCTGGATTCCGCTATCGTCAAAACCATCGGCCACCTTGGCGTAAACCGTTACGTTACTCAGTATGTGATGGAAGAACATATCAACCGTATTGAACGGTGAAACCGCACGTCTTTCGGATATCATCAGGTCTGTCTGCTGGTCCGGATCATTGGGAGTGGTGTACTCCGGAATGGTAATGTAACGGTTGGCATCCTCACTCATGCTGTAGAGAGTCTTAGAGTAGGGGAATACGCCGTAGAATACGTATGTAGAGCCTATGTTCCAGAGTTTCTTGTTGTTGTATGTCCATGTTGAGCCGGATACAAACCTTACATCCTGGTTATTGAATATCACATCAACATCAGTGCCTGTGGTCTGCTCACCCCAGACAGCCATTGTATCGCCAACCACAAAACCTCCGTCGCCGCTGGTCTTTGATGCGCGGGTCATCTTGTTCACGTAGTTGCCGAACTCAATGTATGCGTTCTGCTTGTTGGCATCGGCATCTATCTGATGCAGGATACCTTCCTGCTGGCATGACGAAAGGAGTGCCACGCCGGCTATTATGCTTAGTTTTATCTTGGTTCTGACGTTCATAGTCTATTGGTTTTAAGGCAGTTGTTATTTATTTAAGTACATAGGATGACTCATATTCATCCTCCCAGTCTGATACAGTTGCGGAGAACTCAATGATGGTCTTGTAGTAGGTTATCTCCTCCTCGGGTACAGAAGGATCCTTTTCAAGCTCACGCCAGGTCTCATTGCCGTCTGCATCCTTCTCCTTAATCAGGATTACATCGTAGTCATTGGTCTGGCCCTTATAGTCAACGCCATCGTTATCATAGCTGTCAGTTGCGGTGGCTGCACCGTCACCGTCCTTATCGGCAATACCCTCCAGCTTACCGTCACCGTCAACATCTCTCCATACTACGGGTATATCGCCCTTGCCGTCGTGGTCTGTATCTACAAAGTACTCACCGTTCTCATCAGAGACAATCCATGCTGTGGCGTTCTTATATCCGTCTGTACCACCATCGTAATCAATGAAGGCTTCGGTGGGGTAGTCAGGGTCTGACGGATCTGACGGTACATCAGGCTTGGTCTTGGGACGCTCCAGTTCAGTGTCAACTATATCGTCACCGTCTGTGTCTATCCAGATTACATCAGGATTGCCGTCACCGTCGGTATCATCGGGCTGGCCGTCATTATCACGGTCTGGCAGACCCTCCTCCTTACCATCGCCGTCTATATCCTTCCAGATGATGGGGTAGTCCGGAGTATCGTCCATATCCTCATCAATCCAGTACTCATCGGTAATGCCGTCACCGTCATTGTCTATCTCAATGATGTTGTTGATAGGAGTGATGGGGTTATCGGGATCCTGGTTGTTCAGTTCCTCCTGATCGTGGTCGGGGTTGACGTTAGGCATAAAATGACCGCCATCCGATGTGATAGACGGGTCTATAGATACTACGTAGTTGTAGCGGTAGTTAGGCTCCCACTTGGCCAGTGTAACCTTGTCGGTGGGGGCTGACACCTTGTTGCCTACAATCTTGTTCAGAGCTACTGAGCGGCTGAATACAGACTCTGTATCATCGCTGTACACCAGCTTGAACTTGATGGTCAGTTGAGCTTTGTCGTTAATCTGCTGCGGGAGCAGGAGCAGGTCTGTAGCCAGGTCGGCAGCCTTGGTGTCACCTATTGTATATGCGGCGTTCTTAACCTCGGGCATATCATAGACTGAGCCATTATCGGCAGTCCATGCACCGGTAAACACGTTGTTGGTATTCCAGCCGGTCTGCTCAAATGAGCCCTTGCTGTACAGTCCGGTCACATCAAAGCTTACCACCTCAATGCTCTTGATGCCTTCTGTGTTGAATTCGGATGATGCCTTAATATAGAAATTGATGTTACTCAGTATATGGCTGAATTCAAAATTGACCACGTTATAGGGCTGATGGTCAGTTATCTGCTTAGCTATCATCAGGTCAACCTGGTCATCGGCTGCATTGGCCACTGTAAAGTCTGTTATGTTGAACTTACGTGTGTCAAAGTTAAAACTACCGGCTGCAGCGTAGGGATATACTGCATAGAAATCGTATGTAGAGCTCTTTTCCCAATACTTGGCGGGAGAGTATGACCAGATCTCCTGGCCTGTGTTGCTTACCAGTTGGTTGTTGAAAATCTTGCCATATTCACCGTCCATGTTCTGCAAGCCATAGACTGCAATCTGGTCGCCGCTTACAAATGTGGCTCCTACGCCCCTCGATGCACGTGTAATTCCACTTACATAGTTGGCAAAGTTGATTTGTGTGCTGTTGTCACGGATAGGGTCAATGTTGTTCAAGACCGTTGTGTTGTTACAAGCTGTAAGCAGTGTCAGTGCTGCTCCGGTAAGGAAAATCAAACTTTTCTTTTTCATCTTATATTATTTGTTTTTACTTATTATCAATCATTTATGAGCGTACCCTCGGCTATTTTCCACCATCCGCTCCAATCCTCTTTATCCCACAGCGTTGCGCCTGCATTGAATGTGATAACCTGCGGACCAACTATCAGATGCAGAGTGTAACTGTTGGCGCTCTTGAACGCGCTGAACGCATCCTGCAGTCTCAGACGGCTGTCAAAACGCTCCACGCGGCCATCCTGATAGTGCAGAGAGTAATCAACCAGAATCATCTGCGTGCTGTCTGCCTCATGTGGCATTATAAGGGACTCTATTACGCAACAACCTGTAGAATCAATCTCTGCACCGTTGGCGCTATGCAGCGTGTAGGTGGGATAATCAGTGTCAAGTTGCCACTCTACTGCCGTATCGTCTGTTTCAATACCTGCCACCGGACTGTGGTCAAGTATCTGGGTAAAGTTACCCTTGCCATAGAAACTGCCTATGCTAAGGCTGTCCAATACCACTGTAACTCCACTCTCCTTTATGGCGCTGCTTGGCGTAACCATTACAATAAGCTTAGCCAGGATATGCTGCATATTGAATGTAACCAGACTACCTACCTGCACGGGGTTGACTGTCTTGCCTTCACGGTCCACCAGCCAGTCTATATCCGTCACACTGCTGAAAGTGCCGTATGGCTGTGGCTGAGGCTTGTCTATCATGGTATTGCAGCCATCCAGTACCACATTGTTTATGCTAATGCGTCCGGTACTCTCTGTTATTGATACTGATGTACCGGGTACTGTGGATGCATTGGGGGCGTAAGCGTAGAATCTGTAAGAACTGCCCTTCTCCCAATAGCGTGCGGGAGAGTAGGTCCAATCCTTGAGATCCGGGTTATAGCTGACATTCTGATTATTAAACAGGCGTACCACCTGTCCGTCAGTTGATGTCTGCCATCCCCAGACTCCCATGCTGTTTGCGTGCTGACTTAAGAGGGTTAGAGCTCGTGTATGGACTGGATTATCAATAACACCGTTGCCAAAACTGATAGCAAGACTATCATTGCGGCCCGCTTCCTCACGGAGTTGGTTAACAATGCCGTCATACTGACATCCTGCCAGCAGCATTACCGCTGCCAGGCACCCCAGTACTCTGTATCTTGCTACTTTCAGCATAGTTGTCTTTTTAATTCCTCTTTTTTAATTTTTAAGGTAAATCACTCTTAAGGTATTACACCTTATTTAATAAATACCTTATTATAACTTTACACTCACTCTAAACCCCGCTGTTTTAAATTATAGCCAACAGCAAATTCCTTCTATAAATATCATTGGTCCTATAGCGCTCACGCTCTCTCTTGGTGGCCATCGGGGCGATCAAACCCCGGTAGCCTATTTAAAGAAAAGAGTTAGTCTGATGGGATTACTGTACTGTAATAGTACCAGTGGTTCCGTCTGTCCAGTTCTCGACTTTCTCTATATCAAAGAGAATAGCCTGAGGATCAATAGTAATGTTCAATTTGTTATATGTGTTCTGAACAAAACTCTTCAGGTTTGTTACAGTAAGCAAATCTGATTGACAATGTTCGACAGAAGCATCACCACTAGCTGCGTAGATGATATCATATTCAACCTGTATTTTAACATCACATGTTGCAGGAGTAGCTCCTGTAGCAGTAGGTGCTACAAAATATGAAGCTGTTTTGTATGCTGTTTCAGTTAAAAGAAGATTGTCTGTTACATTTGTTCCATCAACATCAAAGCATACATAATCAGTTGCAGATGAAGCAGTGCCACTCCATGTGTCTCCATCAGTTGCAGCAGGTGTTAAAGCACCAGCAGTCTTCTGATCCCATGTGGGGCACATTCCTGCAAGATTTATCTTGAGGTCTGTCAGTTTAATCTGAGGATATTCACTACCAGAATTGGCAAATGTTGACGTTGTTAAGACATTAACATCAAGTTTTGAAAGGATGTGGTAAAAAGTAAAGGTGACATCCTTGTCAGTTGCATTACCTTGTGTAGCTAAGCCTTTAGCACAATCTCTCTTTTCAGCTACCAGATAATCAATGGCATTACTTTTTGTGCCTTTAACGGCATCTCCATCAGTTGCAAGTTTGATCTTGGCAGCTCCGGCGTTATTCATTAAAACCTGTACTGCAGGTACGTTTTGTGCTTTCAGAACCCTATTTGCAGCTGTTGTTAAATTCTCATCAGGCATGGTGAATTTACCATCTGGAGCTACAGCATAAAATGTGTAATCTGCAAATCTATCCCAATACTTAATAGGTGAATATACCCACTTTGTTGATGTCTGGCTGCTTGAGGGGGTGTATGTTACCACCTGATTGTCAAAAATTTTAGTGTATGCAGGGTCCGTGTTGGCGTTATATTTCCAACCCCAAACCTCCATCGTATTACCATTGGTACACAGTGTGCCGCTTGATTCACCACCAGAATTTGATGCAGTCATTTCACCTGCATTGGCACGTGTAATCTTACCAACGTTAGAGTCACCGAAACCTATGGCAATCTCCTCCACAACTACGTCTTCTTTGACTTCGTTACCTGCGCAACCTGCTAATAATGCAGTTGCTGTCAAAAACAATAGAGTTTTCTTCATAATTAGTTATTTAGTTAATAATTTTTGTTCTGTTTTGTCTTGGTGACCGGCAGGGGTTTCACCCACCTGCAGGCCTATTTAAAGAAAAGAGTTAGCTGATGAATTACGGCTCGGTAATAGAGTATTCAAAATTTCTATCATCCCACTCAGATACCTTCGCATCAAATTCAATCTTATCAGGATTGATAATCAATGTAAGGTTATTCTGCCAACCTTCTGTGAATGAAATCTCATTTTCCTTCTTATCATTTGTTGATGTATCATCTGCAGTTGCGCCAAATGCTGCAGCAAGGTTGTAATAAGCTTCGTAGGTTTCTTCCTTATCGCCAGTCCATGTGTTGTTGGCTATTTTGTACTTAATCATAAAATATGCCTGAGGTGCAGCGCTTGTTGAAGCATCAGATCCATCGGGCTTGATTGATTTCCAAACAATGTTCTGTGGTACAACCAATGACTGAAGGATGTACTGCTTTGTAGTTCCATCACCTACTACTTTATCAGCCTCGTTTGCGGCAGTATAATCAACTGAACCAGTTTGAGCGGTCCATCTTGTGTTAATACCAGGAGTGGTGTTTACAGCAGTAGCTAAATGTTCATCAAAACTACCTTGATTATACATTTTGAATACTTTGAAATCCAAAAGTGTTACGACATCGTTAGCATCCAGATTATCACCCCTTTTGATTAAAACATTCAGACGGGAGAGGATATGAATGAACTGAAGATTAACAGTAGCACCAAGATTTGTCCATGGACATTTGTCAGCAATCATAAGATCCACTGCATTCGCACGATTAGCATTAAATGACTCCACATACTCATTGCTGGTTAATGTTGCATCATGATCGCTCAAACTATAGGAATCATAAGTGAAATAATCATCATCAATAGCTGCAGTGTTTGCGTTAAGAGTCCATTTCGTGTCTTGAGGTGCAGCAGCATAAAAGTAATATTGAGAGGCTGCTTTATCCCAATAACGTGCGGGAGCATAGTTCCAGTCTGCAGGAGTAACAGCAGGTTTGTTCCATTCTACCAGTTGCTTGTCAAATACTTTGGTAATGGTTGTACCTACAGTTTTGTAACCATATACATAAAAATCTGAATGATGGTCTTTAAGTTCCCAACTATAAGCCTTTTCGTTGTTTTCAGTAGCTTTTGTGGCAGATTGTGCATAGCTGGTGAAAGCAATAGGGGTGTCATTTGAGACATTTTCCTTTATTGAGTCGTTTTCAGAGCAACCAACAAATACTATTGCTGATGTTGCCAAAAATAATATACTTTTTTTCATTGCTTAAAAGTCTTAGTTGTTAATACTTATATATAATTAATGTACATCTACATTTGCATCGTGTGGCTCATCCCAACCATTAACTGCATCAACATCAAATTCAATCTTAGCAGGATCAATGTTGATGGTAAGTGTGTAATGGTAGTTCTCTATAAAGTTGATTTCGACAACGCCTGTTGCGGTTTGAGTCTCAACAATATTGTCACCATAATCAATAGTGTATTCAACCTTGACATTGATATTATGATTCTGAACGGGTGTGGCTACAACGTTCGGGGCAACGATATAGCTGTGAGCATCAGCTATGGCTGTTGATGTGGTTGTTACAGTTTGTGTTTTGCCTGAAACGATTGTTACACCATATGTGTCAGCGGCAGGTGCAGCATAACCTCCATATGTAATATCACCTACATATACCGGGGTGGCAGCAGTCTTGTCGCCTAAAGTGACACTCTTACTTTTCTGTGCCCAGTTAACTGATGTGGCTGATGGGAATCCCATTTTCAGAGCGTTCAAAGTAACAGTTGCATTTAAGTCCGTGGCTTTTTTTACATTGAAAGAAAGCTTTGATAATACATGGTCAAATGTAAATGAAACATGTCCATCAGAAACCTGATCATTATTGGCTCCGTAGAAGCATTCGTTGTAGTCTGTACCTTCAACAGCAGCTACACATAGGTCAACGGTTTCGCCTAATGTGGCATCAGCAAATACCTGTGTTCCTAAGTTGTATCTAAAACCGGTAGTGGCAGGTGATTCTGCATCTTTTACAAATGATACTGCAGAAGCTGAATAAGGAGCGTATGCATAGAAATTATATGCATCATCTGCACTCTTGTCCCAATAACGTACGCTGGTGTGTTCCCAATCTGTTGTGTAATAAACACGTTCATTATTGAAGAGTGTTACCTCTCTATTGGTTTCGGTCTTGTAACCAAAAACACCGAATTTGTCACCACTTTCTTTCATCCAGTCATCATTGATTTCTGCCTTTGTGTTTTTTGTGGCATAACTGCTTTCAAAACCAATAGCTACTTCCTCGTTAACAACCTCCTTGAAGGTGTCATTTCCAGCGCATGCTGCAAATATTGCTGCAACGGCCGTAATCATCAAATAACTCTTTTTCATAATTCTCTTTTCTTTAAGTTGTTAGTTAATAGTTCTTTTTATTCTTGGTGACCGGTAGGAGTATCACCTCCTGCCGGCCTATTAGATTAATCTACAACGAGATCGTTTTCTTTTGTGGTAGCCCACTTAGCAACCTTAGCCTCGAAATCAATCTTGTCAGGATGAATTGTAATATTAAGGTTGTTCTGCCATCCTTCATTGAAAGCTGTTGCAGTGGCTGCTGTGTTGGTAGTGGCATTTAAAGTCAGAATAGTTGCAAGGTTGTAATATGCCTTAAATTTCTCGCCGGCAGTCTTGTCATGATTCCATATTGTGTACTCGATGTAAAGATATGGCTTGGTCTTGTGTGCTATGTCAGTTCCATCGGCTTTTACTTCTTCTATGCCAAGTGCCTGGGGGAGCATCAATGCTTCAATCACATATTTAGCTGTAAGATCGGCAGTATAATCAATAGGATAACTGTAATTTCCAACTCCTGAAGTTGTCCAACGCTCATATGTGCCTGCTGCAAGTGTTACATTGGCTGATAAGGTCTTGTTCTCTTCAAAAAATCCGGCTTGATTCATGTTGCCAATAGTAATATTGTCAACTACAATAATGTCATTTGTGGCCTCATTGGGATCAAAGCCTGTAACAGTCTTAACGGTAATATTAAGACGTGACAGGAGGTGAATGAAGTTCAACTGTACCGGCTGATTGTAGATGAGAGAATTGTCAGCCTTTGACATATGTTTTGCATCTGCAATCATAAGGTCAACATCAGTTGCGGCACCTGCTTTTGTCCAGGACTCAACCATTGTTGTAGATGCAACTTTGGGAGTAGCAGTGCTCTTTGCATAGGCGGATACGTTTTCACCGGCAAGTGTATATTTAGCCTCAGAAGTACCAACAGTAAAATAACCGTCTTTTTGAGTTTCAACACTAGAAACACCATTGAATTTGAAAGGAGTTTCAGCATCATAATAAGGTGCGCAGGCATAGAAATAATAATCATCTGCAACCTTGTCCCAATAACGATTGTTTGTGTATGTCCAGGCATCTGGATCAAGGCTGGTATCCCAACGCACTTGTTCTCCATTAAATACAGCAACTTCAGTGGTGTTCTTATAACCCCAAACCTTGAAAGATGAATGGTGATTGCTTAAGTCCCAATCATAATTCTCACTTGAGTTCTCAGTAGCCCTAGTGGCTTTCTGATAGTAAGTGGCAAAGTCAATTGCCGGTCCCTGGCTGGAAATCTGATTGACTTCCTCCTTTCCTGCGCAGGCTACTAACAGAGCAGCTGCGGCAGCAATTATCAAATTACTCTTTTTCATATTATTCTCTTTTCTTTAATTGTTGGTTTATTAGTATCTAAAAAGGCATCAATTAATATCGAGGCCATTCTCATCTTCAACAGCCCATTTTGATGCATTAGCCTCAAATACGATTGGCTCGGGTCCCACCTTTATATTAATAGTGTACTCGCTTCCCTGCTCAAGGTCATAAGTTCCGCCTGCAATGAGGGTGTTGTCAAACACGTAGGCCAGATCATAATATGCCCTGAAGATCTCAGTGCCAATAGTGTACTCAATGTATAGGTACTTGTTGGCGGGAGCCTCTTTAAGGGCACCGGGTGCGGCGCAGGTCAGGGTCTGCGGGAATATCAGGGTCTGCAGCCAGTAGTAGCCGCTGTACTCTGTCTTGTCCTCGACAGATTCCGGAACATTCTTAAGGATGAAATCCTTGTCTAACTTAATATCATACTTGGAGCCGGACTTGGTGGTCCAACCGTTGGTGGTCATGTTGGTGCCGTAGACAAAATAGCCTTCATCCTCAAGCCCTACAATGTCAAGCTTCTTGATGGTAAAGGGCTGTGAGCCAATGTATTTGTCAGTAAGGGTAATCATCACATTGAACTTGGTCAGGATGTGATGGAAATTCAGAGTAACAAGCTGATGCTTGGTCTCTGACTTATCGGCAAGCATGTAGTCCTTGTTAAAGCCGAAATACTTTTTATCTTTGGTGATGGTGGGATAACCTGCCAGATTCTTCTCGGTAGAAATCTTGTAGGTATCAGTGGCATTACCAATCTTGATATTGCTGTCACCGTTGGCAATGGTCAGAGCAGGGCTTGGAGTGGGCTCATAAGGAGCAATGGCGTAGAAGTTGTAGCCTGTGGCCAGCTTGTCCCAGTAACGGATTTCCTGATAGAACCAACCCTTAAAGCTGGTGGCCCAGCTGGCGCCCCATTCGGTGCTTGGCTTGGCGGGAGCTGTCTTGTAGACGTATGTGCCCTGGGTATCGGTGGTAAAATACTCTACCGGTACATGGTTGAATACGTTCTGCTCATCGTCCCCGGAGTTCTTCCAGGCATACACATCAAATGTCTTGTAGAAGTCATACAGGTTGACAGAGTTGGCATCTGCCGCACGTGTGGTCTTCTCTGAGTAGGTGCTGAAACCTATCATGTCATTTGCTGTGGGCTGGAATTCCGGATCATTATTGAGCTTAACATTATCATAGCAGGCTGCCAGCATTGAGGCAGCTGCTATGATTGTTATTATACTCTTTTTCATTTTCAAGTAACTCTTTTCTTTAATTATACCTTATATATAGGCTTGTTAAATTACGGCAGCGGAGTAACGGGGGTTACTATGTTGTCGCTGGTCTTGTCAACCCAGAGGATTGCAGAAGCATCAAATGTGATGATGTTGGGACGTACAGTCAGTGAGATGGTGTAGTTGTTGCGCTCTCTAAAGTTCTCAAAGACCTTGTGCTTAGGATCACCGTCGTCAAACTTGAGCTCGTAGTTGTATTTCTCCTCGCGGGTCTCTGTAACGATGGTGTAGTCAATGATGAGCTTCTCAACGTCCTTCTCAATTGACTGAGGCATAACAAGTGACTCAATGAAGTAGAGTTTCTTGCCGTTGGCATCCTCTGTGCTGCCCGGAAGCTCTATGCCGTTGGCGTTCTCCCACTGGAGCTTGTAGTCATCATTAACCTTGGTTGATGTCCATGCGCTCTCTGTGTCTGATGTGCCCTCATAATAGGTACCGTTGTCATCCAGACCTACAACCTGGACTTTGCGGATGAGAACCTTTACATTATCAAAAGTGGGATCCTTGGCGATAGCGATGTTCAGCTTGGCCAGGATGTGCTTGAACTCAAGATTCACGTCTTCTACAGGTTCTGCACCGTTACGGGTGATCTTGCCTGAGGTCATGACGTCTGTGTCACCACCGTCTGCACCGGTAAAGCCCTTGCGGATCTCTGCCTCGGCCGGAGCGTCTGATGTCTGCAGGTTCTGACCGGTCAGTGTGTAACCGGCAGCGGCTGTTGTTACAAATGTACCGGCGTTATCGGCAATATTATCAGACTTTGAGTACTTTACAATCTCTGAGTTGGGGGCTACTGCCACAAATGAGTATGTAGCCTGCTTGTCCCAGAAACGATAGGGGCTGTATGTCCAGTTGTTGGGGGCCATTCTGTTGGCGTCAAAACTGATAAGGTCAGCCTGGAGGTTGCCGTCAAATACAACTACAGGGGTCTGGTCTGCACCAGGGTTGTTTGATACCTTGGTTGAATAAACGTTGAATGAAGCATGATAGTCCTCAAGATTCTCTACGCCATCAGCTCTGGTAGCTTTCTCTGAGATTGTGTTGAAACCGATAACGGTAGGAGTCTCCTCCTTTACAATCTCATTCAGAGTCTCGTTCTGTGCGCATGATGCCAGGATAGCGGCTGATGCGATGATCAAATAGCTTTTTTTCATTAGTCCTTAAAGTATTATTTGTTGTTATTAATTATTTAACTCTTAGTTTATGAATCTTACAGTGTTATAGTTTGTCTGCACATGACTGCTGGTTACAAACGGCTCCTGGTTGTTGCCTGCGCCGGTCTGGGCCTGCGTTATGGCATGGGTCGTAAACAGAGAGGTCAATGCAGCCAAGGCTATAGAGGCTATCGCCGCGATAAGCATGTAGGTCCATCTTCCTTTTTTTAATTCTGTAAACATACCTATTTTATTTTATATTTTTTTATTATTTGTCTATTTATTTAAAAAAATCACTTGATTTGGGCCGTTTTGGCATCAAATTGTTACCTCTGCATTGATTTCGTTAGCCCAATCCTCTACGCTTGCGTTGAAACCGCCACCGGTGGTCTGCTGCTTCTGATCCAGGATTTCCTGCGGGATTGAATTGCCGTCAATGTAGATTGTGATTACACCGCCTGCGGGTTTCTGATGCATATCCTCAGTGATGTCGCGGGTGATGGTGTATGTGTAACCGTTACGCAGGGTCAGACCGATTCCGATGAAGTTCTGGTCCAGCTCGGCAGCCTTGGTGCCGGCCTTGGTGTTCTCCAGAGGATTGATACCGGGAAGACCCCATGTGAGTACGCGTGCTGCCATGATGTCGGCGTTGTCAACTGTCGAACCGTCCTTGAGACGTACGTTGTCGTGGTTCTGCATGGGCTTTACATCATCGGTTGAGATTGAGATGGTGTTGTTGAATGTTCTGCGTGAGAACATCTCAACGCCCTGTGAGAGACCGGTGATTGTCAGACCCTTGGCACCGATGATGCGGTTGCCCTTCTCATCAGCGTTGTTCAGGATGATAACCTGATACAGATAGATGAATGAGTAGGGGCGGAGAGCGGCGTCAACCCTGTAGATGTAGGTGATGTTACCGTCTATGTCATACTCCTTCTCGTATGCTGAGGGGTCTTCGTTAATCTCCAGGTCTGTTACCAGTGTGCCGAAGAGCTCATCGGGCTGGTTGTAGTCGATGTAGGTCTTGGTGGTGTCGGGCATTTCGCTTGTCTCGCTCTCTGCACGTGTGCGGATCCATGAAGACTGGCTGCTCATACGGGTTGAGGCTGTATAGGTCTCGTAGTCGTCGCTCTGGTAGAATGATGTGTACTCAGTGCCGAAGTTGTAGAACATCATATCGTAGGTGGAACCCGCGGTGAGTGATACGCGGCCGCCTTTGGAATCAAATATCTTGAAGAATGAGCTGTAACGCTTGCCGCTGTAGCGGTCCACGTTATAAATAGTGCCCTTGATAAGCTCGGGCTTGGTGTAACCTATTACACCGAAATTGGCTGCAGTCTCATTCCAGCTGTACTGCCATTCTGTCTCCCATTCAATACCCCAGAGAAGATCCAGGCGGATGTCATATATCTCGACTGATATCTGTGTCTGATCTACGCGGAGGAACAAATCTTTGCGCTCGCATGAAGTAAAACCAAGCATCATGATTATTGCAAGACCCAGGATTATCTGTATCTTTGTGGAGCGCTTGTTTGAATTTGTTCTGTTGTTCATCTGTTTTTGTTCATTTCTTGTTTTCGATGCAAAGTTACGTGTTATATAGGTGGTGATTTTCCAACATTGTAAAAAATGCATCCAAAAATCACAAAACGAAAATCAAACAATAGTTGAAATATCAACAATTGGTGTTCAATACGACAATTGATAGATATAACAACAATTGTCAAATCGACAAAAAATGCAAATTGAACAAAAAATGGGCGATATTATACATTCTGAAGCGATTTTGTGCCTTATCTTTGCATCGGAAACCAAAAATAAAGGACTCGATGCTTACTTATCTAATTGTTCAATTGCCGTTCTCTGTATGCGCCGTCTGGCTCATCTTTGTGCTGCTTAAAAGTCATAAAAACCATTCACAACACCTTTTGATATGGGTTTTGGCGCTTCTTACAATAAGTTTTCTGTGCGGTTCAAGCCACATGTCTCCGTATCCTGACTACCACCGTATCGTTATTTATGATATTGTGATGAGGTTTACCACGCTGGCTGTATTTCCGCTGATATGCTTTTATATAAGGTCTCTCTTTGATGAAACCGGAGAACGTCCGGTATCATATCTTCTGTTCCTGCCCGCGATACTGATATCGACCTCCAGCATAGTCGTGACTTCACTCCTGGGCATCAGTCATTCGGCCCAACTGCTGGAATCCATCTACAAGGCTACGGTTATACCCGGCGCGCTCGATGAACTGGAGAGATACTATTTTGTCTTATCATTCAGGTTATATCATTTGTTCTTCTTTATATTGCTTTCATTGTCTCTTGTGTTTGTATTCTCAAAACTGTTTGCCGGCAAGTTTAAATTTGTACATGTGATATCTTTTTTGAGAGGCAGGAAAAACTCCTTTGCGGCTAACATACTTTGTTTGTTTTTCATCATATTCTTTGTTCTTTGGGGAATATGCATAACATTCGGTACGGTTTTCATGAATCCCATGTCAGCCTGGTCAACAATATGGTCATTTGTAACATCTATAGTGCTGTTTCTTATAGGCTATGTGGCTTCCGTGCCTGCACTTCCGGGCGGTTATCTTAATATGGAACGTCTCAGACATCCTTTCAATGCCGTTACCCAGACTCCACAGGAGTATCTTCAGGGTATTGATTCGGGTCCTGTGGCTAACGACTCAATATCGGGTTATGACAAGATAATGGATTCTTTCAAGGAGCTTATGGTTACCAATCAGTGTTTTCTGGATCCCACCCTTACAATTGATGATATTGCGCATAAGCTTAACTCCAACCGCACCTATGTATCCAAGCTGGTCAACATATATTATGGTATGCCATTCAGGGATTATCTCAACAAGTTGCGTATAGATCATGCCAAGCAACTTATCAAGGATGAGCCTGATGCTGTTATTGATTATATTTCGGCCAAGAGCGGTTTCCAGAGCTCAACGCAGTTTATACGCAAGTTTAAGGAGTCAGAAGGGGTTACACCCGCAGTCTGGCGTGACAATCTCAAGAAATGACCTTATACAGAGACACGGCGGATTTCTTTCCTGCCGTGTTTTTTCATTTAATTAAGGTGGGAGGTTGTCTTGTTTTGATTATATTTGCATTCTATAATTTTTAAGGATGATATAATACTTTCCATATATGAATAATAAAATCCAGGAACTTACCGACATTATTTATAATGAAGGTGTAGCAAAAGGCCAGGCCCAGGCTGACCAGATTCTGGCCCAGGCCAGGAAGCAGGCAGAAAAAATCATTTCGGAAGCCAGGAAACAGGCAGACTCTATTGTGGCAGCAGCCAGAAAGGAGAGCGCCGATAATGCCGAGAACGTGCAGAAGGAGTTGCGTCTCTATGCCGCCCAGGCAGTAGAGGCACTCAAGAGCGAGATTGCCACTGTGGTGACCGACAAGATTGTCCAGGATTCAGTAAAGGGCTTTACTGCCGATCAGAAGGCTTTCAACGAGTTTATGCTCAGGATTGCGCAGGAGTGGGGCAAGAACCAGCAGATTGAGATCAAGGCTCAGGATGCCGATGCCCTGACCAGGTATTTTAACGCAAATGCCAAGGCTCTGCTTGACAAGGGCGTCAAGATTACCCAGGTAAACGGCCAGCCGGCCGAATTCTCCATCCAGCCCGCCGACGGCTCTTACAAGGTTAACTTCGGCACTGATGAGTTCATGAACTGGTTCAAGTCTATGCTGCGCCCGCAGTTGGTAGAGACTCTGTTCTGATGCGTAATTACTACTATCTTATAGCCGGGCTGCCCGACATCACTATTGATGACAGCAAGGCGGCGCTCACGGTCAGTCAGTTCCGTGCCGAGGTTTTTGACTCCCTGAGCGGACAGGACCGTAAGGTTATGGACCTGCTCAGACAGGAGAGTGTCTGCCGCGGGTTTATCGGATCGGACCTGATGGAGCAGCTTGTGGCCGATGTCAAGGCCGATGAGGCTCCGCGTGGGGATATCCCGCCGTTCATGTACGTTTTTGTACAGGAGTGGCTGGATGACAGCTGGCGTCAGAAGGCCGCGTTTGCCGAGGACCGTCTGTGGAGCCTGTTCTATGAGTATGCTATGGCTCAGGCCGGAAACGCATTTGTGAGCGCGTGGTATGAGTTCAACCTGAATCTTAACAATATACTGAGCGGCATCACCGCACGCAAGTACAACCTTGACATACAGAAGGTGATTGTAGGGCGGAATGATGTGGCTGAGGCGTTGCGTACCAGCGGTGCCCGTGACTGGGGACTGAGCCTGGAACTGGAGTATTTTGACGATATATTACGCCTGGTTGATGAGCCGGACCTTTCGCAGCGCGAGCGTAAAGTGGATCTGCTGCGCTGGAACTGGCTGGAGGAGCACACCTTCTTTAATTACTTCAGCGTGGAGCGCCTCTTCTCATTCATGGTGCGCCTGGGTATTGTGGAGCGCTGGACCACCCTGGATAAGGAGAAGGGCCAGCAACTGTTCCGTAAACTGATAGGTGAGCTCAAGGAGCAAACCACTGTTCCCGCTGAGTTTAAAACAAATTGAAATTTGAGAATTTAGAATTGAGAATTAATATGCAGAACCTGCGCAAGACACGCACCGGATGGAAATTTTCAATTTTCAATTCTCAATTCTCAATTAAATTTTAACGAGTTAAAATTCTAAATATGAGTACAAAAGGTACAGTGCAAGGTGTCATTGCCAACATGGTCACGCTCAAGGTGGACGGCCCTGTTGCGCAGAATGAGATCTGCTACATTGAGACAGGAGGCGACAAGCTGATGTCGGAGGTCATCAAGGTGGTGGGCGAGAACGTTTTCGTCCAGGTATTTGAGAGCACCCGAGGACTGAAGGTGGGCGCCCCCGCCGAATTTACCGGCCACATGCTGGAGGTTACGCTGGGTCCCGGCATGCTGTCACACAATTTTGACGGTCTGCAGAATGACCTGGACAAGATGACCGGCGTTTTCCTTAAGCGCGGTGAATACACCTATCCGCTTGATAATGACCGCCTCTGGAAGTTTGAGCCTATCGTTAAGGTGGGTGATGTGGTGCGTGCATCGGACTGGCTGGGTAAGGTTGAGGAGAATTTCCAGCCGCTCAAGATCATGGCTCCGTTCCAGTTGGAGGGAGAATATACGGTAAAGAAGATTGCGGCCGAGGGTGAATATCGCATTATCGATGAGATTGCGGTGCTGGAGAACGCCAAGGGCGATACCGTTAGCGTCAACATGATACAGAAATGGCCGGTTAAGGTGGCTATGACCAACTACCGCGAGAAACCGCGTCCGTTCAAGCTTCTGGAAACAGGCGTCCGTTCAATAGATACCCTGAACCCGATAGTGGAGGGCGGTACGGGATTCATTCCCGGCCCGTTCGGTACAGGTAAGACCGTGCTGCAGCACGCTATATCCAAGCAGGCCGAGGCCGATATCGTGGTTATAGCTGCCTGCGGTGAGCGTGCCAACGAGGTTGTGGAGATATTCACCGAGTTCCCGGAACTGGATGACCCGCACACCGGCCGCAAGCTGATGGAGCGTACAATCATTATCGCAAATACATCAAACATGCCTGTGGCTGCCCGTGAGGCTTCGGTCTATACGGCTATGGCTATATCGGAGTATTACCGTAGCATGGGCCTGCGTGTTCTGCTTATGGCTGACTCTACCAGCCGTTGGGCACAGGCTCTGCGTGAGATGTCCAACCGTATGGAGGAGCTGCCCGGTCCGGACGCTTTCCCGATGGATATTTCATCAATCATTGCAAACTTCTACGGCCGTGCAGGTTACGTGTATCTTAACAACGGCCAGCCGGGCTCAATTACCTTTATCGGTACCGTATCGCCTGCCGGCGGTAACCTTAAGGAGCCTGTCACGGAGAACACCAAGAAGGTGGCCCGCTGCTTCTACGCGCTTGAGCAGGAGCGTGCCGACCGCAAGCGTTATCCGGCCATCAACCCCATTGACTCTTACTCCAAGTATCTGGATTATCCGGAATTTGAGAAATATATCACTGACCGTATAAACGGTGAGTGGACCGGTAAGGTTAACGAGCTCAAGACCCGCCTGCTGCGCGGTAAGGAGATTGCCGAGCAGATTAACATCTTAGGCGATGACGGCGTACCTGTGGATTATCACGTAACGTTCTGGAAATCAGAACTTATAGACTTTATCGTGCTGCAGCAGGATGCGTTCGATGAGGTTGATGCCGTGACTCCGATGGAGCGTCAGGAGACAATTGTGGACCGCGTGATTGACATCTGCCACACTGAGTTTAAGTTTGATACTTTCCTGGAGGTTATAGATTACTTTAAGAAGGTTATCAACCTGTGCAAGCAGATGAACTACCAGCCGTTTGAATCGGACAAGTATTTTGAGTACGAGAAGCAGCTCAAGGCTCTTATCGATGAACGTAAAACCGCTTAACCCGCTATAGCTATGACAACAAAGGCATTCCAGAAGATTTACACCAAGATTAGCCAGATTACAAAGGCTACCTGCTCTCTTAAAGCGCAGGGTGTGGGTTATGATGAGCTGGCTATGATAGACGGCCGTCTGGCTCAGGTGGTAAAGATTGCAGGCGATGAGGTTACGCTGCAGGTGTTTGAGGGCACCGGCGGTATCCCTACCAACGCCGAGGTGGTGTTTATGGGCAAGGCTCCCAGTCTGAAAGTGAGCGACAGCCTGGCCGGCCGATTCTTTAACGCATACGGTGATCCTATCGACGGCGGTCCTGCCGTTGAGGGCACTGAGGTGGAGATTGGCGGCCCATCGGTTAACCCCGTGCGCCGTAAACAGCCGTCAGAGCTTATTGCAACAGGTATTGCAGGTATCGACCTTAACAATACTCTTGTATCGGGCCAGAAGATTCCGTTCTTTGCCGACCCGGACCAGCCGTTCAACCAGGTTATGGCTACCGTGGCCATGCGTGCCAAGGCCGACAAGATCATACTGGGCGGTATGGGTATGACCAATGATGACTACCTCTACTTTAAGAACGTGTTCTCAAACGCCGGTGCAATGGACCGTATCATAGGTTTCATGAACACTACCGAGGACCCTGCCGTAGAGCGTCTGCTGGTGCCTGATATGGCTCTTACCGCTGCCGAGTATTTTGCCGTGCAGAAGGATGAGAAGGTGCTGGTGCTTTTGAGCGATATGACATCGTATGCCGATGCATTGGCTATCGTGAGCAACCGTATGGACCAGATTCCTTCCAAGGACTCTATGCCTGGTTCACTGTATTCGGACCTTGCCAAGATTTATGAGAAGGCGGTGCAGTTCCCATCGGGCGGTTCTATTACTATCATTGCCGTTACTACTTTGAGCGGCGGCGATATCACTCACGCCGTGCCTGATAACACCGGTTATATCACTGAAGGCCAGCTGTTCCTGCGCCGCGACAGTGATATAGGTAAGGTTATCGTTGACCCGTTCCGCTCACTTTCACGTCTTAAGCAGCTTGTTAACGGTAAGAAGACGCGTGCCGACCATCCGCAGGTTATGAACGCCGCCGTGCGTCTGTATGCCGATGCCGCCAACGCCAAGACCAAGGTGGAGAACGGTTTTGACCTGACAGACTATGATGAGCGTACGCTTAAGTTTGCGCATGACTACAGCGAGAAGTTGCTGGCTATCGATGTGAACCTTGATACCACAGAGATGCTTGACGTTACCTGGCAGCTCTTTGCCGAGAACTTCAAGCCCGACGAGGTTAACATCAAGGCCGCCCTTGTAGAGCAGTACTGGCCAAAATGACTTTGGCGTTGGCGTTGGCTTTGGCGTTGGCGTTGCGCACCGGATGGTAGCCAAAGCTAAGGCTAAAGTAGGGCGAAGCCCATAATGTAAATATAAAGAAATGGCAATAAAGTTCCAATATAACAAGACCTCACTCCAGGTGCTGGAAAAGCAGCTGAAAGTGCGGAAGCGCACCTTACCTATTATCAAGAGTAAGGAGAGTGCGCTGCGCATGGAGGTCAAGAAATGCAAGGACGATCTGGTCCGGCTGGAGCGTGAGCTGGAGGAGGGTATCGGCCGATATGACTCCATGTTTGCGCTGTGGAACGAATTCAACCCGGGTCTGGTCAAGGTAAAGGATGTGCACCTGACCGTGCGCAAGATTGCCGGAACGCGCATTCCGCTACTTGACAAGGTGGATTTTGAGGTTGCTCCGTTCAGCCTGTTCAGTCAGCCCTCATGGTACTATGACGGCATCAACATTCTGCAGAGCCTGGCTCATGACGCTATCCTGGTGGAGTTTACTACCGCCAAGCTGGGCCTGCTGGAGAAAGCCCGCAAAAAGACCACTCAGAAGGTCAACCTGTTTGAGAAGGTGCAGATTCCGGGTTACGAGGATGCCATACGTAAGATAAAACGCTTCATGGAGGATGAGGAGAACCTGTCCAAATCAAGCCAGAAGATACTTAAATCTCTGCTTGAAAAGCGTGAAGCGGCTAAAGAAGAGGAGGAGGCACAGGTATGATTACAAAAATGAAAAAACTCTCCTTCCTTATTCACAGTAAGGAGTATGAGCAGTTCCTGGAGCAGTTGCGCGCTCTGGGAGTGGTTCATGTGGTTCAGAAGCAGGCCGGCGCTCTGCAGGATGAATCCCTGCACGATGACCTGAATCTGCTGTCCCGATATAAGAATGCGTTCAAGGTACTGGAACCCCTGCAGCAACACAATGGGGACGGTTCTCTGCGTGTTACTGAGGTAGGATCCCCTTTTGATGAGTTTGTAAAAAAAACACAGGGAGAACCGTCCCTGTTGTGTCCGGAGAAGATTCTGGAGAGGTTTGATATCCTGGAGGCCGATAAGGTGGTGCAGGAGCAGACTCTGCAGGCGCTTAACCGCGACCGCGCACAGTTGCTGCCGTGGGGCGATTTTGACCCTTCCAAGGTGGAGCGTCTGACTGCTGCCGGTTATAATATCCGTTTCTATACATGCCCTCTGCGCGCATTCAACGATGAATGGACCGATAAGTACGGCGTGATAGAGATAGAACGTGACAAGCAGAAGGTCAACTTTGTAACAGTCACCCACAATGATGTGGTACCCGATATCGATGCCGAGCAGGTTCAGCTGCCGCACATGTCGTTATCGGCCGTAGAGGCGGATATTGCCAAGACCAAGGCTGCTATCGACGCCATTCCGGCAAAATTTGCACAGTTGGCACAGGTGGGTATTCCTGTGTTGGAGAAGGCTGTCAGGGAACTGGAGAACAATATCGACTTTGGCCGTGTTCGCCTGACGGGTGAGAAACTTGCCGCTGACAGTCTGATGCTGCTTGAGGGCTGGATTCCCGCAGCCGATGTCGATGAGGTGAGCAAGGCTCTTGACATGAAGGGCGTGTTCTTTGAAGTGGATGATCCGGAGCCGAATGATGATATTCCTATCCAACTGAGCAACAATAAGTTTGCCAAGCTGTTTGAGCCGCTTACCAAGCTCTACATGCTGCCTACTTATCAGGAACTGGATCTGACGCTGTTCTTTGCGCCGTTCTTTATGCTGTTCTTTGGATTGTGCTTGGGCGATACTGGTTACGGACTGCTTATGATTGTGGCTCTGCCTATATTCACAAAGCTGTTCCAGCTTATCAACCCCAATTTCAGCAAGTGGCTGGTGGTGCTGTTTGGCGCAAGTACTATGCTTTGCGGACTGCTGTCTGGCACGTTCTTTGGATTCAACATGTATGACCTGGACATTCCGTTCGTCCAGAAGATGAAGGGAATACTCTATACCGATAACTCAACCATGTTCACCGTGTCACTGTGCATAGGTGTGGTACAGATTCTGTTCGGTATGGCTATCAAGGCTGTGAACCTGAGCATCCAGTGCGGTGTCAAGTATGCGCTGGGTACGATAGGGTGGCTGGTGCTCCTTATAACCGTTGGAGTATCGGTACTGGCAGGTCTGGAGTTCAGCAATCCTTTTGTGATGGGAATTCTCATTGCTGCTGCGGTGCTGATATTCCTGTTCAACAGCCCGGGCAAGAACCCGCTGCTGAACATCGGCCTTGGACTTTGGGATACTTACAATATGGCTACAGGCCTGCTGGGCGACGTGCTCTCATACGTGCGTCTGTTTGCGCTGGGTCTTAGCGGCGGTATCTTGGCCAATGTGTTCAACAGCATGGCTGTGGGTATGGCGCCCGATAACAAGGTGGCCGGATTCATTGTTATGGTGCTGATTTTTGTCATCGGCCACGCCCTGAACATTTTCATGAATATCCTGGGCGCTATTGTTCACCCCATGCGACTCACGTTTGTGGAGTTTTTCAAGAACGCGGGTTACACGGGAGGCGGCACTGAGTACAAACCGTTTAAAATAACAAATTAAATACAAACAATTATGTCAAGTTTAGTTTTAGCTTTTGTGGGCGTAGCCCTTATGATCGGCCTGGCAGGCATTGGTAGCGCATACGGCGTAACTATAGCCGGTAACGCAGCAGTTGGTGCACTCAAGAAGGTCGACAAGTTTGGTAACTTTATTGTGCTGACTGCTCTGCCCGGTACACAGGGTCTGTACGGTTTTGCAGGTTACTTTATTTTTGCCAACATGGCCGGAGTTCTTACTCCCGATATCACTCCGCTGCAGGCTGCATCGGTATTCGGTGGTGGTCTGGCTCTGGGTATTGTAGGTCTGTTCTCGGCTATCCGTCAGGGGCAGGTTTGCGCTAACGGTATTGCCGGCATAGCTCAGGGTCATGACGTATTCAGCAAGACTCTGATTCTGGCCGTATTCCCCGAGCTTTACGCTATAGTAGCTCTGGCAGGCGTGTTCCTGATGAGCTCAGCTCTCTAATCTTTACGTAACACATTGGGGACGGTTCTCTGCGTGCGTACTTGAACACGCAGAGAACCGTCCCCAATGTGTTACCCAATCTGTTACACGTTCCGAATGTGTTATTATAATTTTTTTATTATCTTAGCGCCGATAATACTTAAAATTTTTTTCTAAATGCCAAGGAAAAGCAGAGAAACTAGTGTTAGCAGCATTTATCATGTAATGCTCAGAGGAATAAACAAGCAGGTGATTTTTGAATCCAATGATGATTATTGGAAATTTATCCGCTTAATGTATAGGCTAATCCATCCTATCGATGAAACCGGTTATCCCTTATCACCTCATTGCGGTATCT
>Ga0247611_10001450_pt1 | contig 41999 bp, 29 predicted proteins | sample 177DNAGHGhighgp2_FD_192422 | JGI IMG/M metagenome (GOLD analysis project Ga0247611, IMG submission 192422) | Sheep rumen microbial communities from Palmerston North, Manawatu-Wanganui, New Zealand - 1770 DNA GHGhigh gp2 | ecosystem: Host-associated > Mammals > Digestive system > Stomach > Rumen... | reverse complement strand
CAGCACCATCCTCGGCAGCGAAGCGTATGGATTGTCAGGCTTGTCGCCCCATTCCTCTTTGGCACGCTGCTCGTCGCTATAGGTCCAGTTGTATATCTGTTCCTCGATAAACTCGCCGGAGGCAATGGCACGGAAGGGCGTTCCAGACAGGTAAAGATAGTGATTCGACGTGATGGGGATCAGGTCTTCGTCGAAGTAGTCTGGATTCTCTATCTCGCTGCCCAGATCCTCGCTGACGCCTATCAGTTCCTTGGCATTCTCACGCCAGGCTCCGTAATGGTATTCATCCAGCACGATGCAATCCCAGTTGAATCCTCGCGCCCATTCGTGCTTCAACTTCATCCCGCCATTGGCCGTATTCTTGCCAAGAAAGTCTTGGAACGAACCGAAAACCACCATCGGCTTCTTCGGGTCGGCATGTTCGAACTGATAGTCGATAGAAGCCTCTTGGCTGCGGGCTATGAACTGCCACCCGTCAAAATCTACATGCGTCATCAAGTCCTCTTCCCAGGCATGAGCCACCGCAGGCTTGAATGTCAGCACCAGCACGCGCTTCCACCCCATGCGTCGTGCCAGTTGGTAAGTGGTAAAGGTCTTGCCAAAGCGCATCTTGCAGTTCCACAGGAAATGAGGCACACGACCGGCTTCCGACTTGTAGCTGTCGAAGTAGTCTGCCGTCTTGTCAACAGCCCGTTTTTGCTCTGGGCGCATGCCGAAGGTCTTGTCGCGGTTCCACGCCACGTCTATCCTTTCCCTGACGGCAACGATGGCAGCCCTGACCTGCTGGGGCGTACAGCGATACCATTCACCCTCTATGTGCTGACATCCCATGCGTACCAGCTGGCGATGCACATCGTGGTCCATAAATGTCGTACCGTCCTGTCGCATAGCAGATTCTTCCACCACGATGCGATAAGGCGGCTCGCCCGGTCGCACGATGTTGTACTGCTGGCGTACCCTCTCCTGTACGCCAATCGTTGTGTAGCCCACCTTCAGCAGTCCGCGCAGCTGTGGGTCATACTTGTCCTCATACGCATAAATCATCGGAGCCGACTCCGACTTCCGTGGGAAATAATTCTGTGTAGTAGCCATAACCTTATCGTTTTGTTATGGCGCAACTTCAACAAATTCTGATTAGATCATCCGTTTAAGTTTGTTCGGATTCATTCGCATATCCCAGAAAGCAGCAATCGTAATAACGTCATCATCAAGCCTGTATATCATTTTGTAATAATCGTTGATGATAACAGAACGATATTCGACTTTTCTGTCTGACAATAATGGTTCTGGATGATATGCCTTAGGATATTTCAGAATCCGTTGCTGTTTCTCAACAATCTTTCCAAGTAGTCTTTCTACAGAGCGCACACCGCCCCATTCTGCATAATAATCCGTTATTGCCAGCAGGTGCTGCCTCGCCTTAGGAGAAATCTCAATGCGCATAAAGCCTGTAACGGTCTTTTATTTCAGACATGACATCCTCCCAAGGAATGCATTTTCCAGCATCGAATTCTTTCTCTGATTCATCAAGGTCGTCCATAGCCTCTTTCCATGTTGAAGGGCCAAGCATTGGCACATCAAACTGTTCCTCTACAGCATATCGGGCAGCTACAGATGGTTCGGAGCATAATCCAACGTTTTCTTCCTCTTCAAGAATGGGATACCTCTTTTCTTCCATGTCTTTTGTTTTTATGCTGCAAAGATAGGCAATATCCGCGAAACTTCCAAATAAATCTACCAAAACTTGTCAAAGAGCGCCTTGTGTTATTATTCTGTTTTCTTTCGATTATTCCATCGGGCGAATCATCGATTCTATGAACTGAATTTCCTCGTCCGTCAACCCGTATTTCTTATATAGTTCCTCGTCAGTCCAAGGCTTGCTGAAGTCTTGGAGGGGAACGAAAGAATATGCCTTTTGCATTGTGTTCTGTGTAATTTTAATAATAGACACTAAGATGTGAAAGAATTTCGTTTGGGTATATGAAATCACATTCTTTGCTATTTCCTCGCTTCCAAATGGACCTACTACCAAATAAGTTTCTGTACAAACAGAATTAGGCTCTATTATAAAAGGATTTAGCCAATCATTTGTTGGGTCACCTATTCCCCATGCTTTAGGAAACAGAACTTTATATTTGTCTATCCATTCTTTATTTTTTCGCACAGAATCTATAGAAATATAGCCCAATCCATCTTTTCGCCAACCATTATAATAAAAATGTACAGCATCTTTAAAAGGAGTTGTTCTATAATTCGGTTTAATTCTCTTATAACTATTACTCACACGTATATCATACCCAAACGGATCATTGGAACTAACTATCGAAGAAAAAGATTTCTCTTTAAAGGATTGGACTTTTCGAAGAATCGCTATTGTTTCAATATTCCGAATGAACGTAGAGGCACCCTTTTCTAACAGGGGCCTTTCGGATTTAATAATCTCATCATTTTTGTGAGTGAAAACATGACATAGCCCTGAACTATTATTTTTCCACAAGAAGAAGCATACGCCCCCCTTTATTTCTACACCAGGGAAACAATCGGATGCATTAGGAAAATCATGAAGCACACTTATTCTTTTATCGTTAAGCATCTTATCTCTAAATTCATCTAAGCCTCGACCACCTGTGAACCATCTTGAGGGAATAATCATAGTCAAAAAACGCGGATTTAGCTTCATGGCTTGAATTACAAAATTATGGTAGATGGGAATTGCACTTGAGCCAGAGCCTCCTCCATCGTTTAACTGATACGGCGGATTGCCGATAATTACGTCGAAAGTCATATTGTTATAAAGTTTGTTTGGATTGTCTGTGTGAATAAACTCGTAAGCGTGGGATTCAAGGTCGGCGCCTCGGTCATAGACCTCTTGCGAGGCTCCGCAATAACGGCACTTACCCTGAACCCATGTGTGCTTGATGTCAGCATAACGGATATTGCCGTCGTTGTTGTCGAAATGAGAAAGGCTGTACTTGCCGCTGGCATTCTTCGAACAATAGAGGCTTCGGCGGCTCATCATGGAGGTCAGCCGAGTAATGGCAATGCCGTAGAGCTGATGATGCATGATGTGGTCGATGCGCTCTTGTATATCAGGTATCTTGTCGGCCAGCCCTGCTATCAGCCGCTTGGCAATCTCACGCAGGAAGACACCGCTCTTCGTGCAGGGATCAAGAAACCGCGTGTCGGGACTGCGGAACAGCTCCTGCGGAAGCATGTCAAGCATCTGGTTTGCCAGTTGCGGCGGCGTGAATACCTCGTCGTTGCTCAGGTTAGCCAGGCACGACAACACATCAGGATTATAGTTCAACTTATTCATAGTTGGGCAGTTTTAGGTAGTCAGTCAAAGGGTATTCGCGTTTGGGCAGATGCACAAAGGTCGGCTCGCCGGTATCTGCAAATAGCAGGCCCTCCTCGCCAGCCTTAGGCTTGTCGTACTCCACGTTGCGCAGCAGCTCGGCCAGCTCGAAATCACGCCGCTTCACTTTGCCATTCAAACCTATGAATGTCCATTCGCAAAAAGTGATGGGCTCACCATTCTCTTGCAGCATGGTGAGGGCGTCGCCACACAGAATGTTTTTCTTCAGAAGGAAGCGGATGCAGCGCTCCAAGTCGGGCGAAGCATCAGCAGATTGATGCTGGCGGTAAGTGTCAAGATACTGCGTCAGCAATCGCTGACGGCAGGTCTCCACATTGTCCGGCAGCAGCTCTACGCCATACATCGAACTGACGGCCACGGCCGAAGCCTGGTCGTACTCGAAGCGGTTACGGGCAAACTGGCGCCGCACAGCCTCCATCTTCCTGTTAAGGATTTCCACCAGGAAATTCCCATTGCCGCAGGCTGGTTCCAGGAATCGGGAGTCAATGCGCTCCGTCTCTTCCTTCACCAAGTCGAGCATGGCGTTCACCTCCCGTTTGGCGGTATATACCTCACCATGGTCAGCCACGCGTTGCTTCGACACTACCTGCTGCTCATTTAAAACGTCCGTTACTTTCATTTTGGTCATTCGGTTTGAAACGTTAATAAGCAACAAAGAAAGCGTACTATTTCTTTGCATTTCAAACCAAGCTGACCAAAGCTCTTAACGGAATGCGAAACAGTACGCCTATGGCGTATCCGTTTCTACTTGGTCCGTTAAATTTATTGGTCATTCGGTTTGAACCTTATAGAATATAGATACAACTATCTATTCACCCACAAAAGTCAAGTCGCCACCCTGCGCTCAGGGAATCAGCCTTAGCTTACACCGTTTACGGCGTGTCGGCGATACTTGAATGCAAAGATACGAATTATTTTCCGAGTTTATAACGATTTGCCACAAAAATATACATTATTTAATAGATTGTAGCGCCACACTTTGCACCTTTAGGTCAAAGAATGCCCCTATAAGAGAAAATAACGCAAGTGACTATTTCGCCGATTTTGGGGTTTTTGAAGCCTCAAAAAGTTATCTATATTTAAAAATACGGTGAATATTTCACGAAATTCTCAATTAAATTTGCAAAATCGACTTTCTTGTTGTATATTTGCGCTCAAAATTCAATTATTTAATGGTACGACTATGATACAGGAGTTTCAAGTACAGAATTTCTACAGCATCAGGGAGCGGCAAACCATCAGTTTTGTGCCGACCAACGATGGTAATATGCGTGGACAATACGTACACGAAGTGGCAGAAGGAGTGGAACTCCTGAAGATTGGCATCGTGTATGGTAGTAATGCCAGCGGTAAAACTACCTTGCTCCAAGCCCTGTCGTTTTTCCGTAGCGTTATGCTCAACAAACCAGAGTCGAAGAATGAAGGTATGAGGTACTTCCCCTTCTTACTCGACAAGCATAGCAGGGATGAGCATTCGCAGATGCAGATGACGTTCTGGCTGAACGGAGAAAAGTACGTCCTGAACCTGGAATTCGATAGCAAGCGAATCTACGAAGAATCGCTGATGGTATATACCAGCGCTCGTCCTACCTCTCTGTATAAACGTGTCTATCAATCGGAGTCCGACCATACGGAGGTGGTTTTTGGCAATAAGGCTGGCATTGACAAGGCTACTCAGCGTGCTATTGAAGGTAATACCACTAACAATTGCACGGTGATGGCTGCCTTTGGACAATCGAATGCTCACGTTTCAAAGCTCAACGACGTGTTTGATTTCTTCCTATCGGGCATTCAGAGTATCTTGACCCCAAGAGACTATCTGTCGTATGATGTTAAAAACGAACTTCGAAATGACAAGGACGGCAAGAAAAAGCGTTTCCTGCTCCAGTTATTGAAAGCCAGCGACTTCAATATCGTTGACATGACACTCGACGAGCGCGAAGAGCCTATCACTCCTGAAATGGAGAAGACCATCAAGAGTGCTCCGATATCAGAGGAGGCTAAGATAGAGATGCTTAAGCGTGGCACCATCAAGTTTGATGATATTATGTTCAGACATACTGGTGAGGATGGGGAATATGAGTTGCATGAGAAGCTGGAGTCTGCCGGTACGCATCGGTTCTTGGGCATGTCAATCGTGCTGTACTACGTGTTGCACGAGAACAACTTTATTCCTATTGACGAGATAGAGACCAGCATCCACTATGAGCTCCTTGCCTATTTCATCAAACTATTCCTGGCCAACAGCGAGGGGTCGTCACAACTACTAATGACCACCCATGACATCAATCTGCTGAATGAGGACTTTATTCGCAGGGACATCGTGTGGTTTACCGACAAGAGCAGCCAGGGTGCTACGCAGCTGAAACGACTCTCTTCACTTGGGCTCCACAAGACGATGAATCCATATAATGCCTACAAGCAGGGCAAGTTGGTGGACCTGCCTTTCCTCGGAAGTATTTACCTTGAAACAGAGTAGCACATGGCAGTCAAGAAGAGTATAGCAATCATTGGCGAAGGTGAAACAGAGTGGTGGTACTTCGACACGCCGTGACCAGTGTCTTTCGCTCAATGCAATGGCAAAGGAGATATGCAACGGCTAACTTTCCCTATAACACAGACTTTCTGATTGCGAAATTACGGAAAGTTTTCCAAAACGGATAACTTTTCTTGTAAAACATTTTGGAATGTTGTTGAAAATTAATATCTTTGCGGTCAAATTGTTGTTACACTATGGAGGAAAAGATTTCAAGATTGTTTTCACAGTCAGAACTGGCCGATGATTGGATTCAGAGGACTATCCATCATTTTGGCCCTTGGGTTGACCGAAAGGGTAAATCCTATTGGGAGTTTGTTCGTTTCTACGGACATCGCAAGGGTGTGTTGAGGCAACTCAGCCGCCGTGATTATGCCATGCTGTTGAACGTAGAATGTAGAGAGGGTTTAAAAAGCAGTGATACTGAATCTTCGTTAGTATTCAGTATGGAGAAGTTCCCATATAAAAAGGAACTCAGACGACGTAGCAAAGAAGAACGAAAGAAGCAGGCCATGAATGTGGAGTGGGCTTTCGAACTGCTGCCCGACACACATCCCTGTCGCTGTCTGATGAGAGAACTTGACGACCTGTGTTCGAAGCCGTTACCTGCAACGCCCGCCTCTGACATGCCAACCATGGAGCAGCGGCTGAAGGAATATCTTGACGCCCTTGCAAGAGAGGAATTATATTCAAAGGTGTTTTCCTCTCCTGAATATTGCGGCTGTACAGCTACCATTTCTGTCGAGCAGTATGTAAAGCAAGACTTTATGGACCATCGCAAGCCATCCCACATTGTGGTCTATGAGTGTGTGGAAGGTAGTGTTGACGAGCAGATGGTCATGATGTATTCTGGCCGTTATGTTACTGACCGGCGCATCAAGTTGTATGTCTGTTCCACGCATGGTTTCGACCTCCGTACCCAGAAAATGGCCTCTGACAGAAATGTGGGACTGATGCTTATCAACCCCAGTTATGAGATTACAAGCAGCTGCTACGTTGTCCCGCGTTCGATTGAAGTGCATGCCATTCTGGAGATGGAACGTGAAACTTTGAGAGGGACACGCAGCATGACAACACCCTTCATTGTATATGATGAATGTGGTATTACATGTTCGCTTGCAGACGTCTTGAAATATCATGGAATTTCGGTACGGCAAGATTTATGCCTTCATGCACCATACTTGACTAATGACTACATTGAGGAGAAGGCATTGGAACTGGTAAGGGAGAAGGTTGACGAGTTCGTCCGTCAGATACGGCAATATCCAACGACAAGGCAAGTACCGTCCTTTGATGCTGACCCTGACCAGTTGCTGAGGGATGCCGGATACACTCTTGAAGAAACGGACATGTCGTCCACCGGTCAGCTTGCTGTCATCGACTTGAAGAAGAAGAAGGTTACCATTGACTCCAGCCAGAGCTATAAAACCCACCGCATACGTTATTCAAAGTCCCATGAGTTTGGTCACGGCACTTTACATTCCAATTTGAATGTGGCAGCTTTTGGTGAGTCAGAGGCCACACTGTGCTCAAACGCCTTAAACGATGGTCGTGAACAATGGTGGCTCGAGCACCATGCCAACCATTTCGCTGCCTGCCTGCTGATGCCCAAAGATGTAGTGGGTTATCTGTATGCGTTTTATTGCCAGAAGGTTTTCGGCCGTAATGTTATCCGCAAAATCTGCCTTGGCCCCCAGCAGTGCCAGCAGCAAGACTTCTACAGTATAGCCCGTCCGATGTCCGAACGCATGAATGTTTCGATTGAAGCATTGAAATGGCGTCTTGTTAATATGAAACTGGTCGAGATAATCAGTTAGTTTTTCCTACAAATCTTTACTGTTTTGCAAATAGGAAAGAATTTCTTTTCCTACTTGCTGTATGGGCATTTCCTGGTATTGTGGGAAATCCTTATTTTTGTACCACCTTCTTAGGCACGAAGCTGCGTGCTCATCATGAAGAGGCGGCAAAGCGGGTATGACTGTCAGCAAGGTAAACCTGAGACCACTTCATTCCATAAAGTATAAATAATTATGGAAACAAGTGAATTGTTGAAAAGAGTCTACGACGCCACGGGCAACGGACTCGACATCATCCGCGACTTGCTCACGGTAGTGGATGATGCAGTGATTAACCGCAAGAAGGCATTTCGCCTGCGCAGCGAGGAGCGCACACCGTCGGCTCACCTCTATGGCCCCGACGACAAGCATCCCTACTGGCATGTGAAGGACTACGGCATGGGCGAAGGTGGAGGATTCTTCTCGCCTGTCGACCTTTACATGTGGACGCGTGGCTATGGTCAGGACAAGTTCCGCATGGCTGTCGAGCAACTGGCTGAGCACTACGGTGTGCAGGAGGTGCTCTCGTCGAGCACCAACAAGCCCGAGATGGAATGCCGTGAGGCCCGTCCCGAAGAGTTGGGAAAGATGCCGCGTGTCAGCCTCTTTGATGGTGTGGGCGGACTTGACCTGAGCTGCTGGGGCTCCAACGTCAAGGCCGAACACCTGGATGCCTACGGGTGGAAAGGTGTCAGCCAGGTGGAGATTACCTGCGGCAATAAGGTGTACGTGCGCCGTCCTACACCCACGTACCCTATCTTTGCCGAGCAGTGCGACTATACCGACCAGCAGGGACTGCCGCAGACGTTCTATAAGGTCTACGAGCCTTGCAACCCCGACAAGAGCCATCGATTCCTGATTGTAGGAAAGAAGCCGCAGGGCTACATCTACGGTCTTCAACTGGTGCGCCGCCTGTTTGCCGAGCGTGGCGAGGAGAAGCTCGACGTGCTGCTGATTGTCAGCGGCGGCTCTGATGCCGTCACGGCACTCAGCTACGGCTATCCCTCCGTATGGCTCGACAGCGAGACGAAGGGTCTCTCTGATGCTGACTACTGGCTGCTGATGAAGTACACCCACAAGTTGGTGAACGTCCCCGACATCGATGCCACCGGTCGCAAGGCCGGACTGCTGATGGCACTGCGCCATCTGGGCATCTATACGGCCTGGCTCGCCGACAGCGATATGGGCGGGCTGCACGACAACCGCGGCCGGCAGTGTAAGGACCTGCGTGACTACTGTCGTCTGAACCCGTCGAAGAAGGCGATGGACACGCTCGTGAACCGTGCCGTCAAGGCGAAGTTCTGGGCCATGCACGAGAACAAGCAGGGACAGAAGGAGTACACGTTGAGCCTCACCTCGCTCAACTACTTCCTGGAACTGAACGGCTTCTTTACGCTGAAGGACGAGACGCGCCGTGAGCCTGTCTACATCCGTATCGAGGGCATCATCGTGCAGCGCATCACGGCCAAGACCATCGTCAGTTTCCTGAGGAACTGGATGGAACAGCAGGGACTGCCCAAGGCTCTGCAGGACAAGGTGCTGCGCAGTCGTGACCTGCCTACCAACAACGTCAGCACACTGCGCGAGCGCGACGACCTGGACTTCAGCCGCGCAACGGCTAAGACACAGCGCTTCTACTTCCGCAACTGCTGGGTGGAAGTGTCAGCAGAGCGTATAGCCACCCACCGCTATTCCGAGTCCGACGGCCACTACGTCTGGCAGGACAGCATCATCCAGCACGACTACCGCCCGATGCCTGACATGTTCTCCGTCATTACAGACGAGGAAGGACGCTACAACGTCGACATTGCTGCCGGTGTGGAGCTGAGCAACCTGTTCAAGTTCCATGTCAACACCTCGCGTCTCTATTGGCGCAAAGAGGATGAAGGCGGACTGGAACTGACCGTCGAGGAGATTGCAGAGCAGAATCTAAGCCTTGCCAGCAAACTGGCCAACTACGGCTATCTGCTTTCCGGCTATAAGTCTGAGTCGGAGGCATGGGCGACCATTTGCATGGACAGCACACTGGCCGAGAATGCCGACGAGTGCAACGGACGTAGCGGCAAGTCATTCTACGTGAATGCCGCAGCCACGATGGCAAAGACGTTCAAGATTGATGCCGGCACGACTTCGTTCCGGGACCCGCGCTTCATCTTCGACGGAGTGACCGAGGACACCTCGCTGGTATTCATCGACGAGTGTCCGCTCAGGTTCAACTACAACTTCATCTACGGCATGGTGTCTGGCGACTTCCGTGTGGAGGAGAAAAACCGCCACTCGTTCGTCATTCCCTTTGCCCAGAGTCCGAAGTTCGTACTGGCCACCAACTTCACCCTCTCACGCCACGACCCTTCGACCGAAGGACGTATCTGGCCGTTGCCGTTCAGCGACTACTACCACGTGAAGACCCCTAAGAACGACTACCGCGAGTCGCGCTCCATCCGCGATGACTTCGGCAAAGACCTGATGGGTACACAGTACGATGAACACGACTGGCAGCTGGACTTAGCCTTCATGCTCCAGTGTGTGCGCTTCTACCTGTCGCTGAAGCCTGGCGAGCGTCGCATCATGCCTCCGCTGAGCCGCATCGAACGCCGCGAACAGATGGCTGCCGTGGGAAAGGACTTCCGTCAGTGGGCCGACGACTTCTTTGCAGAGGGCAGCGGTCATCTGGACTGCGACCTGAAGGCTGAGCAGGTGCTCAATGACTTCAACCAGGAGACCAAGTTCGGATGGCCGCCCAAGAAGATGACACAGCACCTCAATGCTTATTGCCTGTTCGCCGAGCACATCCACTGCTTGAATCCTGCTACCGTTACACACAAGGAAAAGGATGGCGAGCGTTGGGTCAAGCGCGACGATAATGGACAGCTGAAGGCCTATTATTATGTGCAATCCGTCAAGGCCGTTGAAGATGCTGCCAAGAAGGAACCAGTACAGGCCAACCTCTCGTTTGAATCCAATTCAACGGAAGAGCTGTCAGACAACGAAACGTTCTAGTTACACTTCTTTGCTATTTATCACCTATGAACTCTCATTTTCTTTTCTAATACCCTAATTTCCTGCAAATAAAGTGTACAAGTGTAACAGCAAACATAGAAGAATACATAAGACGATGACAAACAGATGTTTACGTCTTCTTTCCAAGTGTTACACATCTGTTACACATCTGTTACACTTCTGCTGTCGGGTTCTATCTGTAACATCCAGTGCAGTGAACCATGGGTAATCGAAGAGTGCGCTCCTTCGTATGACAGGAGCGCGCTTTTCATATAGGAGAGTGCGCTTCTTCCGAGTGAAAACAGCGCTTCTTCCGGGTGAAAACAGCCTTTCTTCGGGTCGGAGAGTGCGCTTCTTCATCATGAAGAGTGCGCTTCTTCGATGCGAAAAGAGGCTTTCTTCGTGAGGGGTTTGGGCATTAACAATAATTAAAGAAATAGTTGAAATAAAAACGTGTAAAAGTTTGGTAGTATGGAAATTATTTCGTACCTTTGTAACTGTAATCAAGGACGTGTTACGGACGGTTGGAGAACCGGAATCGGCGTCTGAGATACAGCTTTCAGTTAACCTTAATAAAAACCTTTTTAAAAACGTTTAGTATCATGGCAAACCGTTATGCTTTGAAACAGAACCAGAACGAGAAGTCGTCGGCCTACGGCAAGTACTATGCCCGTGCCGTCAACGACGAGAAGTTCACCGAGTTGTCCGAGATTGCGGACTTCATCCAGAAGCAGGCCACCGTCAAGCGCTCTGACGTGAAGGCGGTGCTCGACGAGCTGGGCGAGGCTATCCAGCACTACCTGGGACAGGGCCGCAAGGTCAAGATCGAGGGTCTGGGCGTCTTCAAGCCCGGCATTGGCTCAGACGGTGTGGAGAACATCACCGACTTCAACCCCGCGCAGCACCTGCACCAGACGCACCTCATCTTCACCCCCGCGACGGAGACCGTCGGCAAGCGCCGCATCGCTACGGCCATCGCCAAGGTGACGTGGGAGATGGTGGACGTGGCCGTCGACAGCAAGGGCAACTCAATGGTGGGCCGCGTGGCCATCCAGGAGGCCCGTGCCGCTGCCGCCAACCCCGAGCAGAATGCCGGAGGCTAAGCTCAGTTCCCCGGTGAGGTTGGAACATGAGTTGATGATTGAGCCATGGGGTAGGCCCCGTGGCTCTTTTTGTGTGAAAGCAGATTATTCGTGATGATAGGGCTCACCCTTGATGATGGTGCAGGCGCGGTAAATCTGTTCGGTGAACGTGAGGCGTATCATCTGGTGGCTGAAGGTCATCTTCGAGAGTGACAGCTGTTCGTTGGCCCTGGCATAGACGGCAGGCGAGAAACCGTATGGGCCGCCGATGACGAAGACGAGGCGGCGGGCGGTCTGCTGCTTCTGCGACAGCCAGCGGGCAAACTCAATGCTGCGGTATTCCTTGCCGTGTTCGTCCAACAGGACAACGGTATCGGAGGTCTGCAACTGGCGCAGGATGAGTTCTCCCTCCGCCTGCTTCTGCTGTTCTTCCGTCAGGTTCTTAGTGTTCTTGAGTTCAGGTATGGTGACGACGTCAAAGGACATGTAGTGGTTGATGCGCCCGACATAGTCGTCGATGCCGGCCACGAAGTGCTTGTTGACGGTTTTACCTACCTGTATGAGAATGGTCTTCACTTTGAACTTTGAACTTTGAACTTTGAACTTTATTTATCTTTGAACTTTGACCTTTGACCTTTGAACTTTATGATTACTGAAGAGCGGTAGCAAATTCTTCACTCTTCATTCTTCACTCTTCACTTTCCATTCTTCACTCTTCACTCTTCACTCTTCACTCTTCACTTACCTTGTACTATGGAAGCCCTCCAGGTTGCTGTAGCGGCGACGCATCATGCGCTGGTAGATGTTGCGCATCCAGTAGGTCTCGGTCAGGGTAAGGCCCAAACCAATCAGTAACAGTATCCAGTAAGCCACGGTTTCGTCGAAGATGGCCTGGATGATGAGCACCTCGATGACGGGCACAAACATGGCGGTCATGGAAACGATGGCCTGCCACTTGTTCTCCATCTGGTTCTTGCCCGTGATCTTCTCGTTCAGCGGCAGCGTCTGCTTGTTATAGACGGCCATCTGGAACAGCAGGGCGTAGACGGGTCCTGTTGCCGTGAAGAGGTAGGCCAGCACCATGAGCAGCGAGAACTTGCCTGTAAACACGGGTATCAGGGTGAATACCAGCGGTAGCACCAGAATGCAGCAATAGTAGTAGTACTTGGCGCGGAGCAGGGTGAGGATGTTCTCCTCGTGCACCATCAGCAGGTCGATATAGTTGCCTTCGGGACACATCACCTTGGTGAGGTTGACGGCGCCGAAGAAAATAAAAGCGTAAAGACAAAAGAAGTTGCGCTCGAACGACGAGTTGTAGACGCTGGTGAAGGCTATCATCAGCGAGAAGAAAGTGATTAAGCACACGCCCTGGATGAAACGGGAGCGGATGGCCTTGTTGCGCATGGTACTCTTAATTTCCAGCTTCAGGTATTCGCCTATCTGACCAAAGCGCTCCAAAGACTTGAACTCCGAGACATGCTTCAGCTTGGTTTTCTCGTTTTTGCTGATTTCATCGTAGATGAGGTGCATCTGGAGATGGCGGTTGACGGCAAAGAGCACGATGAAGAGTGCGGCGAAGAGCAGGAACGTCCCCCACGAGAAGGCGTAGGGCTCAAGGATTCTTTCGCCGATGAAATCGAACACTTTCTCACCGATGTCGTCGGGCAGCACGAAAAGGGGCAGTATCAGCACGCCGTAGAAAACGGCAGGCAGCAGCCACCACCATACACTCTGGTTGACAAGCGTGCGCACCAGCAGGTACCACTGGCTGTTGACGACTACCATCAGGTGAAGCAGCACCAGCAAGCCCAATGCCGCCCAGGTGGTGAGTCCGCCGCACCAGACGATGAAGACGTAGGGCAAGAAGAATGTCATCCACACGAGGTTGCCGAGGTCCAATACCTGCTGGACCAGGAAACAGTCGATGGCGGCATACTTGCTGATGGGTGTCAGCAGGTAGGGCCTGACCAGCATCATCGGTGTCTGCTGGGTCATGAAGCGCATGCCGAAGTCGAGAATCAGGATCAACGGCATGGCGTAGAGCAACAGCTGAGGTTCATCCTCCTTGGCGGCTATCCATCCGAGGAACGTGCCGAGGGCTATAAACTCAATGGACAGGATGCCCACCGTGAGGTACCCGAAGAACTTGCCATACTGGTTGGCCTCGAACATCGGGTTGCGCTTCTCACTGAGTTTCGTATTCTTCCTTAACAGGAAAAAGAGTTTCAATCGGTTCATAGTTCACAGTTTATGGGGCATAGTTCACCTTTTACCTCAGATCAATAACCTCTGCCGTGGGGAAGTCCTTGGAGTTGAAGCGGAAGATGGCATCGGAGAGGTTGGCTTTCTTGAAGTCGCGGATGTCGATGGTGTTCCAGCCTTTCTTGTGGTGGATACGAATCTGCGACGGGATATACGTCTTGGAATTGATGGTGACATACATCTCGCGGAGGCCCTTGTTGCCCTTGGCCTTCAGGTGAACCTCAAAACTGCCATTCTTCTTCTTCATGGTGTATGTATAGCCGTCCTTATACATATAGATGAAGTTGTAGGGGTTGATGTTCTGAATCTCAGCCTCCGTGGGATTGGCCACGTTCACCTCGTCGTTCTTCTTCACATAGGTCCATTGCGTCTTGCCGTCGAACCAGACCATGACATCGGGGACCGTTACCTGAAACTTGCGGCCCTTGATGTTGATGGTGCCGCTATCGTTCATCTGCCCGCCCTTGAGGGTAAACGAGCAGGTGACGCCCGACTTGTTGGACACGGCAGCAGCCGTCTTGTCAAGCACTTCTTTTGCGCTTTGTGCATGCACAAAGCTAAATGCAAAATATAAAACAAAAGATAAAATATAACGTGGATTCATCTTTACTTTGTTTATTTATTATTTATTATTTTTATTTAGGGCAAAGCCCGCATATCATCTCCATTGTGCTAAAAGATTGTCCAAGCTCGTCTCGTCCATAATCAGTACCTCGCGGGGCTTCGAGCCGTGGGCGGCACCCACGATGCCGGCCTTCTCTAACTGGTCCATCAGGCGTCCGGCACGGTTGTAGCCGATGGCGAACTTACGCTGTATCAGGCTCGTCGAACCGCTCTGTTCGCGAACGATGAGCCGGGCGGCATCCTCAAACATCGGGTCCAGATGCTGCATGTCCACGTCGTGGCTCTCGCTACCGCCATCCTCATCGCCCATGTCTGGCTCGGGAAGTTCGAAGGCTGACAGGTAACCCTGCTGCTGCGAGATATAGTTGTTGATACGCTCCACCTCGGGCGTGTCGACGAAGGCACATTGTACGCGGACAGGTTCGCCACCGTTCAGGTAGAGCATGTCGCCGCGGCCTACCAGCTGTTGGGCTCCGGTACGGTCAAGGATGGTCTTCGAGTCGATACCTGCCGACACCTTGAAGGCAATGCGGCTGGGGAAGTTGGCCTTGATGGTACCCGTGATGATGTTCGTCGTCGGACGCTGGGTAGCGATGATCATGTGGATGCCGACGGCACGGGCCAGCTGGGCAATACGGGCAATGGGCAGCTCTACCTCCTTGCCGGCGGTCATGATGAGGTCGCCGAACTCGTCGATGACGACGACGATATACGGCATGTACTTATGGCCGTGTTCGGGATTCAGCTGACGGTCGATGAACTTCCTGTTGTATTCCTTGATGTTGCGGGCCTGGGCCATCTTCAGCAGGTCGTAGCGCATGTCCATCTCCTTGCACAGCGAGTTCAGCGTGTGGATAACCTTCGTAACGTCGGTGATGATGGGTTCGGCATCGTCGTCGGGAATCTTGGCCAGGAAGTGCTTCTCGATGCTGCTGTAGACGCTGAACTCCACCTTCTTCGGGTCAACGAGCACAATCTTCATCTCGGCGGGGTGCTTCTTATATAATAAAGAGGTGATGATAGCGTTCAAACCGACCGACTTACCCTGACCGGTGGCACCGGCAACAAGCAGGTGGGGAGCCTTGGCCAGGTCGAACATGAAGACCTCGTTGGTGATAGTCTTACCCACGGCGCACGGCAGCTCCATGGTCGACTCCTGGAACTTCTTCGAGTTCAGGATGGATTCCATCGAGACGGTGGCGGGCTTGGCGTTCGGCACCTCGATACCGATGGTACCCTTGCCGGGAATGGGGGCGATGATACGGATGCCCAGCGCCGAGAGGCTCAGCGCGATGTCGTCCTCCAGGTTTCGAATCTTGGAGATGCGGACGCCTGGGGCAGGGGTAATCTCATAAAGCGTGATGGTAGGACCGACCGTTGCCTTGATGCTGCTGATTTCGACACCGAAGTTACGCAGCACGTCCACGATGCGGTTTTTGTTGTTCGTCTGCTCCTGCATGTCAATGTAGGGCTTGCCGTCGCTCTCGTACTTCTGCAGCAGGTCGAGGGTGGGATAGTGGTAGTTCTCCAGGTCGCGCTTGGGATCGTAGGGGGTGTCCAGACTACCGTAGTTGTCAGTAGCTACCTTCTTGCCCTTGGCTTTCTCGTCGGCTTCACCCGTCTCAACGGTCATTTCCAACTCTTGGTCTTTCTTGACATCATCCGCATGGTCGTCAGCGTCATCAACGGTCTGAATAACAGCTACCTTAGGTTTTTGGGACCCGTCGTTGTCTATTGGAAATTCTATTTCCTCCGTCTGGGGATTGTCAAACACGGTGGGGTCTTCCTGTGTGCTGATGCTGTTGTTGTCCGTACTGTCACCGCCACCCACGTTGATGGTCATCGGAATCTTTTTCAGGTAATGCAGCGGGTTGAACAGTTTGCGGATGATGATGATGGTCTCCATGCTCAGGTATGTCAGGAAAGCGATGGCGGTCAGCGCCAGGAAGGCAGTCAGACCGGGTGTGCCGACGAAGCCTTCTATCTGCTGGCAGATAGCCATACCGTGGTCGCCTCCGGGATTGAAGCAGGCCTCGGTGAAGAATGGCGTCAGGAACTTGGCCAGCGTGATGGATGCCCATATCATCAAGATGGTCAGGCACATAAACCATTTCAGCAGGTTCACCTTGTAGGCGCGCATCAGGTTGACGGCAAGCAGCAGGATGAACAGCGGAACGAAAAACGACGCAAAGCCGAAACAGCGCTTAATGAAAAACCACGACGCATAGGCACCGATGGAGCCGCAGGCGTTCTGGAATTCACCATTCTGGTTCAGCACTTCGCCGTCCTCAGGGTATTCTATCATACTCTGGTCCACGCTACCTGTGGAAAAGTAGGACACAAAGGCCCAAATCAGATAGCCTGCCACGAAAAGCAGGAGGAAGCCAATCACAAAATTCAACCGCTCATTGAAGAATATCTTGTCTAAACCGATGGCTTCTGCGAAGGAAGAAGCGGACTTCTCGGTTGATTTACTGGTTCTTTTTTTCTTTGCCATTGCCTGTTATTATAAAATTGAATTGCAAAATTACGAAGAAAAACTTAGATTTCATCATAAAAAGGCCGTTTTTTTATTTAATTTCACTAACTTTGCGCTATAGCGCGAGGTTACTGTCACTCGGAAATGAAAAGAAAAAGATTTTTCTTTTGCATTTCACTCGTTTTTTCGTAACTTTGCCATCACGATGGCGAAGTTACTGGCACTCGGAAAAGTTCAAATATTTTTGGCTTTTCTCTCGTTTTTTCGTAACTTTGCACCCTGTAATGAAAAAAACGATTTATAACAAATACGACAAGAGTCTGATTGGCACCCTGCCGCAGGTGCTTTTCGAGGGGCGCATCGTTGTGATTCTGACGGAAAAAGACGCAGAGAAAGCCGTGCGCTACCTGTTGGCACAGCCCATACTGGGCATCGACACCGAGACGCGGCCTAACTTCCGCAAAGGACCGATGCACCAAGTGGCACTCATGCAGGTGTCGAGTCATGACGTCTGCTTCCTCTTCCGCCTGAACCATCTGGGGCTTTCACCTTCAGTGAAGCGGCTGCTGGAAGACACGACGGTGCCCAAGGTGGGACTGTCACTAAACGACGACCTGCAGCAGTTGCACCGGCTGGGAGAGTTTAAAACAGGCCGTTTCATCGACCTCCAGCAGCATGTGAGCGAAATCGGTGTCGAGGACTTGAGTCTGCAGAAACTCTATGCCAACTTTTTCGGGCGGAAGATTTCCAAGCGCCAGCAACTGACCAACTGGGAGTCAGACATCCTGAACGACAAGCAGAAGGGCTATGCAGCAACGGATGCCTGGTCGTGCATCATGCTCTATGAGGAACTGATGCGACTGGAGCAGACAGGTGATTACGAATTAATAAAAGTGGATGAAAATGAGACAAGTACAGCTGCGTAAAGGTAAGGATGAGAGTCTGCGCAGGTTCCATCCATGGGTGTTTTCGGGTGCCATAGCCCACATAGACGAAGGTGTCAGCGAGGGCGAAGTGGTGCGTGTGGTGACACATACAGGCGAGTTTATTGCCGTCGGACACTATCAGGAGGGTTCCATTGCCGTCCGTGTGCTGACATTCTCCGACGTGCCCATCGACGGCGAGTTCTGGACCTCCCGCCTGCAATCTGCCCTGCAGATGCGACAGGCCATTGGCATTGCCGACAATCCCAACAACAATACCTACCGACTGGTGCATGGCGAAGGCGACCACCTGCCGGGACTGATCATCGACGTCTACGGCCAGACGGCTGTCATGCAGGCCCATTCCATCGGTATGCACCTGTGTCGCAAGGAGATAGCTCAAGCGTTGGCTGCCGTGATGGAATCGCGTATTTCACATATTTATTATAAGAGCGAGACAACGCTGCCGTTCATGACGGCTGACGACATGAACGGATTCTTGTATGGCGGTAGCGACGACAACGTGGCCATGGAGAACGGCCTGAAGTTCCGTGTCGACTGGCTGAAAGGCCAGAAGACAGGATTCTTTGTCGACCAGCGCGAGAACCGTTCCTTGCTGGAGCACTTTGCCAAGGGCAAGCGTGTGCTGAACATGTTCTGCTATACAGGTGGCTTCTCGTTCTATGCCATGCGCGGCGGTGCCGAACTGGTGCACAGCGTTGACAGCTCGGCCAAAGCCATTGAGCTGACCAAGCAGAACGTGGCACTCAACTTCCCCGGCGACCCACGCCATGAGGCCTTCTGCGAGGATGCCTTCAAATACATGGACCGTTTACCATTGACCATTGACCATTCTGCTGCGCATAAGGATACCGTAGCTAATAATGTTCAATGTTCAATGTTCAATGGTCAATGTTCAATGTTCAATGTTCAATGTAACACAGTTCAAAGTTACGACCTCATCATCCTTGACCCGCCGGCCTTTGCCAAGCACCGGGGTGCCCTGCACAATGCCTTGAAGGGGTATACGCGACTCAACCAAAAGGCCTTTGAGAAGATAGAGCGTGGTGGCATCCTCTTTACGTTCTCCTGTTCGCAGGTGGTTACCAAGGACCATTTCCGCAACGCCGTCTTCACTGCAGCAGCCCTGGCCAAGCGCAAGGTGCGCATCCTGCATCAGCTGCACCAGCCTGCCGACCACCCCATCAACATCTATCATCCCGAAGGAGAATATCTGAAGGGGCTGGTGCTCTATGTGGAGTAAGGTAGAGCAATATATTCAGCGTAATAAGCTGCTTAAAGAGAGTGGATTGTATCTTGTTGCTTTAAGCGGAGGTGCAGATAGTGTTGCCCTGCTTCTGCTATTAAAGGAAGCAGGCTATAATGTGCATGCCGCACATTGTAATTTCCATCTTCGCGGCGAGGAGTCCGACAGGGACGAACGCTTTTGCGTCGAGCTGTGCAGAGAGTTAGGCGTAGAACTCCATCGTGCACATTTCGACACCCACGAATATGCTAAACTGCATCAGGTGAGCATCGAGATGGCTGCCCGTGAACTGCGTTACCGTTGGTTCGACCAGTTGTGCGACGATATAGGGGCGGAAGGTGTCTGCGTGGCTCATCATAGCGACGACCTGGTGGAAACGGTACTACTGAATATGGTTCGTGGTACGGGACTGCGCGGGTTGACGGGCATCCAGCCACGGAACGGACGTGTGCTGCGCCCACTACTATGCGTGTCTAGGGCAGAGATAGAAGCCTACCTGGCAGAGCGTGGACAGACTTACGTGACAGATAGTACCAACCTCAAGGCCGATGTGCTGAGAAACAAGATGCGCCTGCAGGTGCTGCCGTTGCTACGCAAACTCAATCCTGCCGTTTCCGAAAACATCTGTCGGATGGCCGAGAACGCAAAAGAGGCGCAAATGGTATTGGATGCTTTAGTTAATATGTATCGAGATCGTAGAGTACTTAATTTAAGAGACTTAGACAAATACGACTCAAGTGAATATGTAGTCTTTGAATGGCTTAAAAACTTTGGTTTCAACGGCAGTCAGGTGCACCAGCTGCTGCTTGCCGACACGGGCAGGGTGATATCCTCAACCTTGGGCTACGACGTGCTTTCAGATCGTGGTCATCTGCTGGTAGAACCCTCGTTGAAACCGCTAAAAGCACTCCGTATTCCCGAGGAAGGAACATATATTTTAAATGAAGAAAACCGCTTTAAGGTCTATAAATCTGCTGTTTACGTGTCAAAGGAACCATTTACGGCCACATTAGATGCCGAGAAAGTCTGCTTTCCTTTGACCGTCCGCCGCGTAGAGCGAGGTGACTGGATGCAGCCCTACGGCATGAAGGGCAAAAAGTTGTTGAGCGATTTGATGACCGACCTGAAGATGAACCTCTTCGAGAAGCGTCGTCAGTTGGTCGTCGTCGATGCTCAGGACCGCATCGTCTGGCTAGTAGGGCTCCGTACCGACCACCGTGCTGCTGTTACTGACGCCACCCGCGAGGTCGTCACCATTTCATGCCAACGATAATTAAAACGTTTACGGAGGTTTTCTGATTATTTTTGATAGAATATTTTGCCGTTCAAAAAAAAAGTTTTAACTTTGTAGCCAGATTACGAATATCATTTATTAATTGTAATACTAAAACAAATGGCAAAAATTGTAACTTTAGGCGAGATTATGCTCCGCCTGTCGCCTATGGGCAACGATCGTTTCATCCAGAGTGAGTCATTCCGCATCATCCCCGGTGGTGGTGAGGCTAACGTAGCTGTCAGCGTGGCAAACTATGGCCACGAGGCTTATTTCGTATCGAAACTGCCCAAGCATGAGATTGGTCAGATTGCTGTCAACGCCCTGCGCCGCTATGGTGTCAACACGCAGTTCATCGCCCGTGGTGGTGACCGCGTTGGTCTGTACTATGCCGAGACAGGTGCCTCGATGCGTCCCTCGAAGGTCATCTACGACCGTGCTCACAGTTCTATTGCAGAGGCTGACCCCAAGGATTTCGACTTCGACGCTATCATGGAGGGTGCTGCCTGGTTCCACTGGTCTGGCATCACGCCCGCTATTTCCGACAAGGCTGCCGAGCTGACCAAGTTGGCTTGTGAGGCTGCCAAGCGTCACGGCGTGACCGTTTCTGTCGACCTGAACTTCCGCAAGAAGCTGTGGACCTCCGAGAAGGCTATCAGCATCATGCGTCCCCTGATGCAGTATGTTGACGTGTGCATTGGTAACGAGGAGGATGCAGAGCTCTGCCTTGGTTTCAAGCCCGATGCTGACGTTGAGGGTGGGCAGACCGATGCTGCCGGCTACGAGGGCATCTTCAAGCAGATGATGCAGGAGTTCGGCTTCAAGTATGTCGTCTCTACGCTGCGTGAGAGCTATAGCGCTACGTTCAACGGTTGGAAGGCCCTGATCTACGACGGCAAGGAGTTCTATCAGTCGAAGCGTTACGAAATCAATCCTATCATCGACCGCGTAGGTGGTGGCGACTCGTTCTCGGGTGGTCTGATTCACGGTCTGCTGACCAAGCCGACTCAGGGCGAGGCCCTCGAGTTTGCCGTGGCTGCTTCTGCCCTGAAGCACACCATCAATGGTGACTTCAACTTGGTTGGTGTTGACGAGGTAGAGAGCTTGGCTGGTGGTAATGCTAATGGTCGCGTACAACGCTAAAGCTAATTGATAATTGAAAATTGATAATTGACAATTATGGCAAAGTTTGATAAGTTTCAGGTGATGGCAAAGATTGCCGAGGCACCTATGGTTCCTGTTTTCTACAACAAGGACGTTGAAGTTTGTAAGAACGTCATCAAGGCTTGCTACGAGGGTGGCGTTCGTGCCTTCGAGTTTACCAATCGCGGAGACTTTGCTCACGAGGTGTTCGGCGAGCTGTCAAAGTGGGTTAATAAGGAGTGCCCTGAGCTGGCTCTCGGTATCGGCAGCGTTGTTGATGCTCCCACGGCTTCCCTGTATATCCAGCTGGGTGCCAACTTCGTGGTTGGTCCGTTGTTCAACCCCGACATCGCCGTTGTCTGCAACCGCCGTTGCGTGACCTACTGTCCCGGATGCCTCACACCGTCCGAGATTGGCAAGGCACAGGAGGTAGGCTGCGACTTCACGAAGGTGTTCCCCGGCGACGTTGTAGGTCCGAACCTCATCAAGGGTCTGATGGCTCCCATGCCTTGGTCGAAGATTATGGTGACGGGTGGCGTTGCTCCCGAGGAGGAGAACCTGACGAAGTGGTTCAAGGCTGGTGTCTTCTGCGTCGGCATGGGTTCGAAGCTGTTCCCCAGCGACAAGGTAAAGGCCGGCGACTGGCAGTATGTCACCGACAAGTGCAAGGAGGCACTCGGCTACTGTGCTAAGGCTCGCGCTTAAGACGCTCCTGACCATACTCATCATCTCAGCTTGTTCATCGCCAGATAGGCAGGCGGTGGACAAGCTGAATGCTATATCCTATGCCTATCACTACCGCAATCTTGATTCCGTTCAGTACTATGCTGCGGCAGCCAACGGTTCTGCCGAGGCCCTGAACAACCTGGCTTTTGCAGCCATCGCACACATGGAATACCAGCGCGCTGACTCGTTGCTCGCTGCTATTCCCGAACTCACTGACAACCAGCTGGAACTCCTCGTCTGCTATGTGCAGCAGATGCGTCTTTGCCAGCGCCGTTCACGCAACAAGGAATTCCACGACTTCCGCGAACATGCCCTGAACAGCATGCTCCGCATTGACGAGGAGCGCAACCAGTTGTTGCCTCATCAGCAGCAGCGTCTGCGCTATGCCGAGTCGGAGTTTGCCATTGTCAACTCCACCTATTATTATTATGTAGGCTTGGAACGCCAGTCCATCGAGGCCCTCCAAGCCATCGACCCCAACGAGGTACGACGCGATACGGCACAGTACCTGAACTACCTCTATAACATCGGTGCCGGCGGCATCATCACCGACGGCACTCCTGAGGAGATTTACGACGAGGAGATGGACTTCCTGGGTCGTTGTCTGTCAGTCGCCCTGCGGTTCCACTATCCCTATTTCGAGGCACAGGCCAAGGAGGCCATTGCTGAGCATACCGGCGACACGCTGTTGGCAGCAGAGGCTCTCGACATCTTTAGCGACTATGGTGACATCTACCAGATAGCCGGAGCCCACCGCACACTGGCATCGTGCTACCATGCTATGGGCTACGACGAGGTAGCGCTGCAACACCTGCATTTAGCATTGGCTGACACGGCCATCTATCAGGCCCCCGACCTCGTTGCCAGCATCCGCGAACAGCTCAGCGTAGTCTATGCTGCCCTGAACGACAAGCCCGCCAGCGATCACAACCGCAACCTCTACCTGGACGTACAGGAGCAGACCCGTCAGGACCGAGAGCTGGAAGCCCGTGCCGCACAGTATGACAAGTCGTCGATGCAACTCAACTGGATGCTCCTGGCCGTGCTGGCAGCTATCCTCATGCTGGTGTTCCTGCTGTGGCTCTTCAATCGTCAGAACCGTCTCCAGCAGGATGACCACCGGCTGGACGACGTGCTGGAGCAGAAAACCGACGAGTTGCGCTGCCGCCACCTGAGCGTCGAGAAGTCAGAGCGCCGACATCTGGAGCAGCGTGCCAAGATTTCGCTGGTCAACAGCATCACGCCTTTCATCGACCGCATCCTCCATGAGGTGAAATACTTAGACCATTCAGAAGATGCAGCATATAACGAACGCCTCAATTATATCCGCGAACTGACGGACATGATCAATGCGCAGAACAACTTGCTGACCCAGTGGATTCAGCTGCGTCAGGGCGAACTCAGCCTCCACATCGAGAGTTTCCCGCTGCAACCCCTGTTTGACATCATTGCCCGCGGGCAGAAAGCTTTCGTTATGCAGGGCATCACACTACAGGTCACGTCTACCGAGGCCGTTGTCAAGGCCGACCGCGTGCTGACGCTATTCATGCTGAACACGCTGGCCGACAATGCCCGCAAGTTCACCCCACAAGGAGGGAAGGTCAGCGTGTCTGCCTCTGAGGCAGACACCTATATAGAAATAGCTGTCGAGGACACGGGGCAGGGTATGAGCGAGGAACAGCTGGCCCACCTCTTCGACACCAAGACTATCAAGGACTCCGCTCATGGCTCGTCGCATGGCTTCGGACTCATGAACTGTCGGGGCATCATCGAGAAATACCGCAAGATGAGCCAGATCTTTAGCGTCTGCAAGATAGCGGCAGAAAGCCAGGAGGGTAGGGGGTCGCGCCTCTTCTTCCGCCTGCCCAAGGGCATCCGCCGCATCATCCTGCTCTTAGCCATGCTCTCGCCGCTCACCTCTGACCTCTCACCCCTACACGCCCAAGACTACATGAGCCAGGCTCACATCTATGCCGACTCGGCCTACTTCTGCAACATCAATGGCGACTATCAGCGCACCCTGCTGTTTGCCGATTCCTGCCGGGCGTGCCTGAATGCCGTCTACCGTCAACAGCGCCCCCAGGGACAGCTGCTAATGATGCGTGAGGGTGACACGTCGCAGACACCACCCGAAATCCAGTGGTACCACGACAGCATCAATGTCAACTACCAGATTGTCCTCGACATCCGCAACGAGAGTGCCGTGGCAGCCCTGGCGCTGCACGAGTGGCAACTCTATGCCTACAATAATAAGGTGTATACCCAGCTGTTCAAGGAACTGTCTGCCGACAACACGCTGGCAGACTACTGTCGCATGATGCAGCAGTCGCAGGTCAACAAGCGCATTGCTATGATTGTACTTATCCTGCTATTACTGGCCATCGTGCCCGCCTATTACATGCTCTACTACCGCCACCGGCTCTACGCCCGCCACCGTCGCGAACGCCAGCAGTTAGCCGACATCGAGATGACTGATGACGAATTGCGGCGCACGGAACTCGAGGAAAACAAGCTGCATGTGGTGAACAACGTCCTTGACAACTGTCTCTCTACGCTGAAGCACGAGACCATGTACTATCCCTCGCGCATCCGGCAGCTCGTTGACAGCGGCGACATTGCATCGCTCGACGAGGTGACACGCTACTACCGCGAACTCTACGGCATCCTGAGCGAACAGGCCATGCGCCAGTTGGAACAGGTCAAGCTGCACGTCCACCGTACTGAGTACTACGGCCATGACGTGCTGGGCGACGACAACATGCTGCGCTTCCTCACCGACATCCTCAACCCCAGCCAGGTAGACGTCCAGCAGAAGAACGACCACTACCTGGTGTTTACCATGCAATGCCCAAACGCCCCATCGGACATCGACTACCTGTGCTGCCGTCAGATCCTGCGCGACATCGGCGAGACTACCCACCGCCGGGGCTGCGGCATCACCGCTAATGGCACCAGCGTCACCGTGACCCTTCCCGCTGCCACTCAAAATAGTAAAATTGTCAAATCGTAAAATACAAATAGCCTGATGGATAAGTTTAAACTGATTATTGTCGAGGATGTGCCCCTCGAACTCAAAGGCACCGAAGGCATTATCCGTAACGAGATACCCGAAGCCGAAGTCATCGGTACTGCCGACAACGAAGCCTCTTACTGGAAGCTCATCAAGCAACAGCAGCCCGACCTGGTGCTGCTCGATCTGGGACTGGGCGGCTCCACCACCGTCGGCGTTGAGATATGCCGCCAGACCAAGGAGATGTATAAGCAAGTCAAGATACTCATCTTTACCGGCGAGATACTCAACGAGAAGCTGTGGGTCGACGTCCTCGATGCAGGTGCCGACGGCATCATACTCAAGAGCGGTGAACTGCTGACGCGCCGTGACGTCATGGCGGTGATGGAGGGTAAGCAGCTGGTGTTCAACGAACCTATCCTGCAGAAAATCGTCGAGCGCTTCAAGCGTGTCGTCTCGTCACAGTTGTCACGCCAGGAGGCACTCATCGACTACGAGATAGACGAATACGACGAGCGTTTCCTGCGCCATCTGGCACTGGGCTATACCAAGGAGCAGATTACGAACCTCCGGGGTATGCCCTTCGGCGTCAAGAGCTTGGAGAAGCGCCAGAACGAGCTTGTCAAGAAGCTGTTCCCAACGGGCGAGAGCGTCAATGCCACGCGACTGGTTGTACGTGCCATCGAGCTGGGCATCATCGACATTGACAACCTGATGCCCGACGCGGACTAAGGATACCACAGATTACGCAGATTTCACAGATAATTCAGACAGGACAGATTACTCAGACAGAACAGATAGATGAAAAGGTCGCTACCCTATATTGCGCTGACGCTGGCTGTCGGCGAGCTACTGCTGGTGATGGGCTCGTGGATTCTTAGTGCCGCCCTGCCCATGAGCGGCATACGGTCCATGCTCTCCGGCGAGGGCATCCGCTTCTTCTTAGGACACTTTGCCGACCTGCTGGCAACGCCCCTGCTGGTATGGCTGCTGTTGCTGGCCATGGCCTATGGCGTCGTGCTGCGCAGCGGCGTCATCAGCGGGGCGCGCTCATTTCGTTCCAGTCGTGCACGTCTCATCGCGTTGCTTTTTGCAGCAGCCTATCTGGCCGTGGTGCTGTTGATGGCGCTGGTACCTCATGCCGTGCTGCTCTCTGCCAGCGGTACGCTGTGGCCTTCGCCCTTCTCAGCCAGCCTCGTCCCCCTGACAGCCTTCGGACTGGCAATGGTAGCTGCCGTCTATGGCATTGTGGCAGGCACCATCACATCGCTCGCCGACATCTATGAATCGCTTGTCGACGGTCTCCGCCGTGCCGCCGCCTTGTTGCCTATCTGCCTGCTGCTCGTCCTTATTTGCGAGTCGCTTCGCTTCATCATCCCCTGAGTTATTTTAACCTTAATTCTTATGATAAAGAAAACATGTTTTCTGCTTATTTCAATGCTGTGCGTGAACGCTGCCTTTTCACAGATACACAAAATGGAGCGGCGTGACACGGTGGCTCGCACGTATAACCTGAACCCTGTGGTGGTGACGGGTTCCGGCCATCACCAACGGCTGAAGAGTACGGCAACACCTGTACACGTCTTATCCAGTCAGGAAATCCGCGAACAGGGCATCACGACGTTCGACGGTGCCTTGACGCGAATGTTGCCACAGGTGTCGATGGCCCCCAACAGCATGGGTTCGCAACTGCGGCTGAACGGACTGGGCAACAAGTATATCCTCATACTGGTGAACGGTCAGAAACTCTCGGGCGACATCTCGAACAATGTGGATTTGAACCGCATCAACATGTCGCGTGTGAAACGCATCGAGGTGCTCGATGGGGCCGCGTCGTCGCTCTATGGCAGCGATGCCATTGCCGGCGTCATCAACATCATTACCGACCAACCTACAACGTTGCTACTCAGCGTCACCAACGCGACCAAGGTCAGTGGGCATGGCGTGCTGACGGAAAGTGCTAACCTGGACGTCTACAAAAACGGCTTCGGTTCTTACACGTCGTTTACCCATGACCGTGCCGACAGCTACCGCAACAACGATTTGGAATACGTGAAGGGCTCTGACACGGAAACGCAGCCATCGGTGGCTCCCTTGTTTACAGGCTATCGGGCCAACCTCCTCGAACAGAAATTCACCTTTGCACCCAATCAGCAACTGGCATTGAATGCGGGGTTGGACTATTCGTACAAAATTACTGACCGCCCCAATACCAATGCTGACATCACGGGCGGCACCGACTACGAGATGCGCTACAAGGGCCTGCGCTGGAACGTTGGCGGCATCTATAAGTTTACGCAGAGGAACTCCCTGCAGGCCGACTTCACGGTAGACCGTTTCCGCTATGGCAAGGAATACGACGTAGCGACTAAAAACTATGCCGTTGGCGACTACGTGCAGTCGAAAAAACAGCGCACGACGGAAGGACAGGCGAAAGCCATTCTCGGTCTGTCGAAGAACTCGACAACCATCCTCGGAGCCGATTGGCGACAAGATTACATGAATGCCACCAGCGGCAACATCGACCAGCATGTCTGGACGCTGGCTGCCTACGCCCAGCATGAGGCGAAAGCCCGTGTAGGGCAAGGCTTTGCTACGGCAACGCTGGGACTTCGACTGAACCGTCACGAGACCTTCGGCACCCATCTGACACCCAAAGCCACGCTGATGTATGCGCCAGGTAACTTCCGCTTCCGCGCCACTTACTCAGCCGGCTTCCGTGCCCCGGGACTCGACGAACTCTACTACCACTACTTCTCGGTGAATCGCGGCAAGGCGCAAATCAGTTTCGGCAACAAAGACCTGAAACCCGAGAAGAGCAACTATGTGGCGCTGAATGCCGAATATCGCAGCCAGCTGGTGGCCGTCAGCGTGACCGGTTATGTGAACCTGATCAGCGACATGGTGGTGAAGCAGAACATAGAGGTCGATGATGCCACGCGCCAGAAGTTGCTGGACGAGTTTCCTGAGATGACCCGTGAGCAGGCTGACAAAATGGTGAGCTATGCTCGCTACACGAATAGCGACAAGGGCGATGTGAAAGGCCTGCTGCTGAATGTCTCGGCTAATGTCTTCCAGGGTTTCAACCTCTCCGCCAACTACGCCTATACATACGCTCGCACCAAGAGTGGTGACGAGTGGACGGTGCTCGACCGCAGCATCCGCCATACGGCTACCATTGCTGCCAATTATCACCACTCGTGGGGCTGCTACAGACTGAACGTCAATCTGAACGGGCGGTTGCAATCGAAAACCTATTATACGGGAAGCTACGAAGACGCGCCTGGTTTCGGATTGTGGAACATCAACACTACCCACACCTTCGACGTGGCGAAATGGGCCTGCCTGGAGCCAAGCATTGGTGTGGACAATATCTTTGACCGCGTCGACCGTCGTGTCGACTCTTCTATTCGCAAGTATGCCTTGTATTCGCCTGGACGAATGCTGGTCGTGGGATTAAAGGTTCAGTTGAAGTAATATGAATCCGGCATTATCTGACCAAGATTCTCGCTTTGAGCGGGATGCCTTGCAGTCAAAGTGCACCGCCGCATTTCTCATAGCAGCCCCGACGAGCGGCTCCGGCAAGACGACCATTGCCCGGGGGCTGATGGCGCTGCTCGTTTCGAAAGGCTACCGGGTACAGCCGTTCAAGTGCGGCCCGGATTATATCGACACCAAGTTCCACGAGACTGTTTGCGGACGGCCCAGTGTCAACCTCGACACCTTCATGGCTACCCCCGAGCATGTCCGCGAGCTGTTTGCCCGTTATGGAGGCGATGCCGACGTCTGCGTCGTGGAGGGCATGATGGGACTCTTCGACGGCTATGACCGCGAACGAGGCTCATCATACGAGATAGCCCGCGTGCTGGACATTCCCGTGGTATTGGTGGTCGATGCCAAGTCGGCAGCCTATTCCATGGCGGCACTACTCTCTGGTTTCATCCATTTTAGGGAGGATGTTAGTTTAGCTGGTGTCATCTTTAACAAGGTCGGCTCGCAGAAGCATTTTGCCATGCTCCAGCAGGTTTGCAACGACTTGGGTGTCGAATGCCTGGGCTACCTGCCAAAACAAAGGGAGTTGGAACAAGGCTCGCGCTATCTCGGACTGGACTTCTCCGTGACAGCCGAGAAGGAGAAAATAGCCCAACTGATGGAAGAGCACATCGCATGGCAAAGGCTGTTATGACGCCATAGTAATAGGATAAAAGAACCTACCATCGCGTTGCCATTGAAGACGCGTGGTCTTGATTACGCCTCGCCACTTGGTCCGCATCGTCTATTACAAGTAGAATCACAGCCGCTGATCAAGAAAGCATAGTTAAAATTTGGTCTTTTCGTTTTTTTTACCTAATTTTGCCACAAAATCTATAATCGTATATATTGTTATTAACAACCGACAAAAACTTAATGATTATGAAAAGACTATTTTTTGCATTGATGATGCTGAGTTGCTTCAGTCTGGGAGCCAACGCCCAGAGTTGGCTGAAGAAGCTAGGGAACAAAGTTGTTGATGCCGGTAAGAACGCCGTAGAGCGCAAGGTGGAAGACAAGGTGGACCGCGAGACCAGCGATGCTATGGATCATGTGCTCGACGGCAAGAAAACGGGCAAGACTTCTGATGCCGACGCTGTTGAAGCTGTAGATGATACGCCTGATGCAGTAGGTCAGAACCAGAAGAGCGACTTCGTTCGTGGTAGTGTGATTCTCTTCGAAGATGACTTCGCCAACGAGCAGATGGGTGAGTTCCCCTCAAAGTGGGATATCAGCGACGGCAGTCTGGAGGTGGCTTCCGTCAACGGCAAGAAATATGCGCACAGCAATGCTACAGGAGGTTCTGTATTCTCCCCTCTGATGCAGAATATGAAGTCTTATCTGCCTGATGTCTTTACCCTTGAGTGGGAGGAGTTTATGTGCAAGCCTGGTGATATAGACCAGATGAATTGGCATATCTACTTCTATCAGGGTGATGATGAACTTGCCAACATCTATAAAATGTTCCGCCCGGGCAGCCCCGATGTTTACGGGAACTACTCGTTCAGGAAGGGTGGTGGTTCTTCAGACAACGTGACTGGCAATTTGAAATGGGAAGATTTGAAAAAATGTGTTAAGTTTGGGCAGTGGAACCATTTCGCTATCTCGTTCAACAAGCGTGCTTTCAAATACTATATCAATGGACAGCGTGTCATCAATCTGCCTAATGTAGCAGCTCCCAGTCGTTTCGAATTCCATGTGCAGGATGGATATCCGTATCGTGGCATTGGTCATGTGATTCTCGCCAAGGGTGGTGTCGAACTCTACCAGCGTCAGACCACTGACCTCTCGGCTGTTGAGAAGGCTATTGCCGAGACGGGTAAGTTCGTCACCAATAACATCCTCTTCGAGACGGGTAAGGCTACGCTGAAGCCAGAGTCGATGGCTGAGATTCAGAAGGTGGCCGACTATATGAAGAAGAACCCGAATGCCCGCTTCGAGGTTCAGGGCCATACCGACAACCAGGGCTCTGATGCAATTAACGATCCCCTCTCTCAGCAGCGTGCCGAGGCAGTGGTCAAGGCCCTCGAAGGTCTCGGCTGCGATCCCTTCAACATGCGTGCTGTTGGTAAAGGCTCTCACGAGCCCGTCGCCCCCAACACCACCGACGAAGGCCGCGCCAAGAACCGCCGCGTTGAATTCATCAAGAAATAGACAGCTGAAATCGGCGGTATAAAACAAATACGCTTCGCGTGGTTATACAAAACGGCGCGAAGCGTATCTTTTTATTTTGTGTTTGTTATCTGACCTGTAATACCACTAACGACTTGGCGGGCAATTTGATGCTGAGGACACCCTTCTTCAGTTTGGCCTCCTTGAAGTCCTTGGGTGCTACACGCGAGGGATGCTCGAAGTCGTTGTAGTCAGTCACGTTGCCTGACGTCAGGATGCGTCCGCTGACCGTCTTGCCCTGGAAACCATCCAAGGTGATGTCTATCGTCTGGTCTTTATCCAGCGACACGTTGGTCAGGGAGATGACAATCGAACCGTCCTGAGTCTTGGCGGCAGAGGCAGAGACCAAGGGCAGGGGGCGCGTGCCAGCATTGCGGCCCGTAGCCTTGTCGGGGAAGTAGGCCTTGGCCACCTGCATGGTCTCGCTCTGCAGGTCGAGTGGGAGGTAGGTGGCTTCCTGGAACGGTGTATACATCTGGAACACATGGTAGGTGGGCGTCAACACCATATGGCCCGTGCCCTTCTGATCGGTGAGAATCATCGACTGCAGCACGTTGACAATCTGCGCGATGTTGGCCATCTTCACGCGGTCGGTATGTCGGTGAAACACGTTCAGCGAAAGGGCGGCCACGAAGGCGTCGCGCAGGGCGTTCTGCTGATAGAGGTGTCCCTTGATGGTGCCCGGCTCCTCGTCCCACCACGTGCCCCACTCATCCACCAGCAGGTCAATCTGCTTCTTGGGGTCTTTCTGGTCCATGATGGCCTTGTGCTTCTGGATGACCTCGTCAATCTCCAGACACTTGGCCAGCGCCCAGTAGTACTGGTTGTTGTCAAACTGCGTGGCAGAGCCCTTGGAACCCTCCCATCCTGCGCAGGTGTAGTAGTGCAGCGACACGCCGTCCATCCGGTTACCGATACGGTCCATCAGCACACGTGTCCAGTCGTACTCGTAGTCAGAGGCTCCCGAGGCAATCTTGTATAGCTTGTTGCCGTCGTAGTTACGGCAGTACACGGAGTAGCGGCGGTAGAGGTCGGAGTAATATTCCGGGCGCATGTTGCCGCCACAGCCCCACGACTCGTTGCCCACACCCAGGTACTTCACCTTCCACGGTTTTTCGCGGCCGTTCTCCTTGCGCAACTTGGCCATGGGAGTGCCCTCCTCGGACGTCATGTACTCCACCCATTTGGCCAGCTCCTCGACGGTGCCGGAGCCTACGTTGCCGCTGATGTAGGGTTCGCAGCCCAGCATCTCGCATAGGTTCAGGAACTCATGCGTGCCAAACGAGTTGTCCTCGATGGTGCCGCCCCAGTTGTTGTTCTTCATCGACGGACGCTGACTGCGGGGTCCGATGCCGTCGCGCCAGTGGTACTCGTCGGCGAAGCATCCGCCCGGCCAGCGCAGCACGGGCACCTGCAGGGCTTTCAGCGCCTCGAAGACGTCCTTGCGGTAGCCGTTGATGTTGGGGATGGGAGAGTCCTCGCCCACCCATAGGCCGCCATAGATGCACGACCCGAGGTGTTCGGCAAACTGGCCGTAGATTTCCTTGTTGATTTTCGACTGGCCTTGGTCAGCGTGGATGGTAGCCGAAAGGTGTTGCGCTTGTGCCGTGGTCACAACAGACAGCGACAGCACGACAATGATAGTAGTAAGTAATCGTTTCATATTGTTTTAAATAAATAGGTTATAGTTTTCCTAATAGTTGTTTGGCGACCGTTACCGCCGAGTTGGCATTGTCGCTGTAGCCGTCAGCACCTATCTCGTCGGCAAAGCCCTGGGTGACGGGGGCGCCTCCCACCATCACCTTCACCTGTTGGCGGATGCCTGCTGCCTCCAGAGCATCGATGACCTCCTTCATGTAGCCCATCGTCGTGGTCAGCAGGGCCGACATGCACAGGATGTCGGGCTGGTTCTCCTTGATGGCCTTGATGAATGCCTCGGCAGACACGTCGATGCCGATGTTGACCACCTCGAATCCGCACCCCTCGAGCATAGAGGCAACGAGGTTCTTGCCGATGTCGTGCAGGTCGCCCTTGACGGTTCCGATGACCACTTTGCCCAACGACGAACTGGTGGTGCCGGCCATCATGGGCTTCAGCAGTTCCAAAGCCGACTTCATGGCACGGCCTGCCATCAGCAGCTGGGGCACGAAGGCCTTGCCGTCCTGAAAGCGCTGGCCGACCTCACTCATGGCCCGTATCATCTGTCCGTTGATGAGGTCGGCGGGTTGTGCCCCCTCGGCAATGGCAGTCTTTGTCGCTTCTGCTGCCTCGTCGCTCTTGCCGTCAAGGATGGCCTGGAACAGGCACTCAGACGGCTTGTTTTTTTGCAGCGGACTACAGGACTGAAGGACTTTTTTTTCTTTTGGCTGGAGGACTTCTTTTTCTTTTGACTGATGGGAATTAAAGTCCTGTAGTCCTGTAGTCCGCTGCAAATAATCACTCTGCGGTGAGAGACGGATGCCGGGGACGGGTTCGATGGCACGTGCCATGAGGGCGATGTGCTGGTCGGTGGTGCCGCAGCAGCCGCCGATGATGCTCAGATGGTGTCCTTCGAGCAGGGGCCAGACATCGGCAAGCAGCTGCTCCGGCGTCTTGCCGTAGTGTCCGTTGCTGTCGGGCTGTCCGGCATTGGGATAGAAACTGACGCGTGTGCCAAAACGGGCCAACTCCTGTACGAGCGGAATCATCTGCTGGATATCCGTCACACAGTTGATGCCGATGGAAAAGAAGTATGAAGACTGTCCTGCCAGAAACTCCAGAATGTTCTGCCCCAACATGTTATGACCGTCGGATGCAGCAACACTGAAACTAAGCATAAGCGGCAGATGGGGTGCCACCTGACGGGCGGCCTCGATGGCTATGCGGGCATTGTTGGTGTCAAAGATGGTCTCGATGAGCAGGGCATCGACGCCGCCGTCCGCCAAGGCCTGTATTTGTTCGGTATAGGCTTCCAGCAGGAGTTGTTCGCTGAGCAGTTCGCCGCTAGTGGATATGGATGTCGTACGGCTGGTGGGACCGATGCTGCCTGCGACGTAGCAGGGCTTTTCAGGCGTGCTGAACTCGTCGGCACACTGACGCGCCAGGTGGGCTGCCGCAAGGTTGATGTCGCGGCAATAGGGAGCCAGTCCGTAGTCTCTCATGGAGATGCGCTGGGCGTTGAAGGTATTGGTCTCGATGATGTCGGCACCGGCAGCAAGATATTTGCGGTGGATGTCGCGGATGACGAAGGGTGCTGTCAGCGCAAGCACATCATTGCAGCCCTTGAGGTCTTGCGGATGCCGGGCAAAACGGCACCCACGGAATGCCGCCTCGTCCAGACCGTATCGCTGGATCATCGTACCCATGCCGCCATCGAGCACCAGCAGACGGTGATTGTCGGGTAGCGGACGGGCACCACCCGCCTCGGCCTGGCTGTCAGACAGCGGACGGACACGGACTTCCTCGGGCTGATGGTCTTGGGGAAACTCTATACTTTCAATGATATCGGCCACCTGACGGTCGGCGGCGGCGCTCTGGTATTCTTCAACGATACGCAGGGCCTGTTCCACCTCCTGTTCGTTGTGGAAGTCCATCTCTATGTGTACGCCGTCGCCGCCGATAGCATCAAGCAGAGGACGCAGTTCGTCAAGGGTCACCCAGCAGGCCATGATGCTCTTGCCGGCAGCGAGAATGCGGCGGTAGAGGTCATACCACTTGGGGCTGCCGCCCTGCGGTTCGCCAACGCCCGGCGTCCACTGGATGGCGTTCAGCTCGTCTATCTCCAGAAGGGCATCCAGGTGGTGCATGGCACCCACACCGTCCAGGTGGTAGAGGGTGTAGGGAATCTTCTGGCATTGTTCGCGGATGAAGGGTTGCACGAAGCGGCGGTAGTCATCGACGGAAATCATCGTCGAGATGTCGCTCTGCAGCTTGGTCATCTTACCCGGCGCCCATGCCGAGAAATAGCAGAAGGCCATCTCGTCGCCCTCGCGGATGATGTCGTACAGCTCGTCGAACACCTGGAAGTATATGTCGTTGATTTGCTGCATCTGCTGCTCCAGCACCTCGGGCTGCATAACGGTATCGAGCAGTACCTTATCCGTGCCTTTGAGAGCCGCCAACACGTCGAGGCCCTCCATCAGGTCAGGCATGCCGACGTAGTAGTGGCCTTGTGCCTTCTGCTTGCAGGCGCTCAGCAGTCTTTTGTGCAGCAGGTAGTTGGGGTGGTTGGGGTCGAAGGTGATGTCGTCCGTGAAGTGGGGGTTGGGATGAATCCAGATGGTATCCTCGCCGCCCTCGAAGACGCCACCGAGGATGGCAGCCAAGGAGCCAGGCCCCAACTGCGTGTTGGCTACCGGCAGCATGTCGGCCTTCAGCGACGAGTGGGCCACATACCAGTCTAAAAACTCCGCACGCCACTCGGGGTCGAACCACCGCTGGTTCAGGTCCCTATATGGCTTGGGCTCGGGAATGTCGGCATGGGGCGTGACCCCCTCCTGGAAGTGCTCCCACATGTTGAGCACGATGCCCTTGTGGTTCCACCAGTTGATATAACGTTGTTTGGTCTCTTCGAGATTTGGTTTCCAAGTATTCATCATTAGTAGTTTGTATTTGTTTAGTGTCTATCGTACCGTGGGATTGATGTTGCGACGCAGGAAGAACGAGCGCGTGGCCAGGAAGAAGAGGGCGACACCAAGGGCATTGACCACAGCGACAGTCCAGAACGAGGTGCCGTAGCCCAGGTGCTCGGCGATGATGCCACCCAGCAGGATGCCCAGGCCCATGCCGATGTCCCAAGACACGAGGATAGTTGAGTTGGCCGTGCCGCGCTGGTTGTTCTGTGCCACGCAGATGGTCATGTTCTGGAAGGCAGGCCACATGTGACCATTGCCCAGTCCAATGAGCAGGGCTGAACCGTAATAGCCTATGGCAATTGATAATTGGCCATTGACCATAGACCATTCATTGAGTGTAGGCATTAGTATAAATAAGGTGTAGCCCACCAGCGAGATGAGCATGCCGCCGCCGGCGTTATGGGTGAGCAGTCCCTTGCGCAGTCCCCGGCTGCCCTGCAGGCGCGACAGCATGAGTCCCACGGAACAGAGCATGAAGTAGGTGCCCGTACCGCCGGTGATGCCTAACTGTTCTTTGCCGTAGATGGCCAGGTAATTGCTCAGCACGCCGAAGCAGAAGCCGAAGGCCACCATGTTGACGCCTAACAGCCAGCCGCGTACCAGGAAGAAACGGTCCAGCGAGAGGGCCGACTTGTTACGGACGATGTCCTTCTGTGGCAACCGTACCGTTGTATCGGTCATCCATCCTAAACAAGCCACGACCAGCGCTATCCAGAAGAGCACTTCGAAACTTTCCGTCAGCTTGTAGATGAAGATACCGATGGTGGGGGCTATGGCCATGGCGAGGTTGTTGCTAAGGCCGTAGTAGCCGATGCCTTCGGTACGGCGGCTGGACGGCAGTACATCGATGGCCACGGTGGAGTTGGCCACGGTCAATGCCCCGAAAGGTCCTCCGTGCAACGTGCGGACGATGGTAAACAGCAGTAGGGTAGAGGCTGCCAAATAACCCGCAAAGAACAGCGAGAAGGTCGCAAAACACACCATGAGCACTGTCTTGCGCGGGAAGGAGTCGACGAAATATCCGCTAAACGGACGGAAGAGCAAGGCCGTAACGGTGTAGCCCGACAGCACCAGACCGATGACGTCCTTTGTGGCGCCGAAGTGCTCGCTCAAGTAGAGCGGTAACAGGGGCGTCAGCACATAAAAGGCAAAGAACAGCGAAAAGTTGGCTGCCATCACCTTGCAGTAGTTCACATTCCATAGTCGTTCGGCCATGCTGTCTCTTCTCGGGTCGTTCGTTTTGTATTGACAGCTGCAAAGGTAATAAAAACCATCGAAACAAACAAGAAAACCACGCAATTTCTCCAAATAGCATGAATGTCCAAAATCATTGGTGAAAATTATTGTTAAAGCGATTGAAATTGAGGATTAAAAAGTTTGGACTTCTCAGAGGAAATGTTTAACTTTGCAAAATGCAAAAGATGACGACACCTTATTATATGATAGAGGAAGACAGGTTGCGGGCCAATTTGTCATTGATTGACCAAGTAGCCAAACAGACGCATTCTGAATGGATATTGGCCTTCAAGGCCTTTGCCCTATGGAAGACGTTCCCTATCTTCCGCGAGTATATCAGCAGCACGACGGCCAGTTCGCTCAACGAGGCCCGGCTGGCCTTGGAGGAGTTTGGTGCCAAGGCGCATACCTATTCGCCGGCTTACAAGGACGAGGAGTTTGACGACATCGTGCGATGCTCTAGCCACTTGACGTTCAACTCGCTGTCGCAGTATGAACGGTTCCATGAGCGGGCAGGGGAGTGCTCGTTGGGGTTGCGTGTCAATCCTGAGTATTCGGAGGTAGGTACCTTATTATATAATCCTTGTGCTCCAGGCACACGCTTCGGCGTGACTGCCGAAAAACTGCCGGAGCAGTTGCCAGCAGACATCAGGGGCTTCCATTGCCATTGTCACTGTGAGAGTGGGGCAGACGTCTTTGAACGAACACTCAAGCATATAGAACAGAAATTCTCGCGCTGGTTCCCGCAACTGGAATGGATCAACTTCGGTGGCGGCCATCTGGTGACTCGCAAGGACTACGACATCCCTCTGCTGGTGCGCCTGATGGATAGTTTTCACCAGCGATGGCCGCATCTGAAAGTCATCTTTGAACCCGGTAGCGCCTTTGTCTGGCAGACTGGACCACTGGTCAGCAGCGTGGTGGACATCGTGGAGGACAAGAGCGTCCGTACCGCCATTCTTGACGTCAGCTTCACCTGTCACATGCCCGACTGTCTGGAGATGCCGTACTATCCAGATGTGCGCGGGGCAGAACACATTGACCCTTCAACTCTCAACTCTCTTCGCAATGCCACACTCTCCACGAGAGACCCCTCAACCCTCAGCTCTCAATGGCTCTACCGTCTGGGCGGTAACAGCTGCCTGTCGGGCGACTTCATGGGCTTGTGGCAGTTTGACCACGAATTAGCTGTCGGAGAGCAGATTGTCTTTGAGGACATGATACACTATACAACCGTGAAGACCAATATGTTCAACGGCATCACGCACCCTTCGCTCACCATGCTTCGTGCTGACGGCACACTGCAACTGCTGCGGCGCTTTACCTACGAAGACTATCGCCACCGTATGGATTGAAATGTGAAATGAAAGAAATTTCAACTCTCAACGTAATATGTCAAATTGGTACGACAAATATATGACTGTCTATGGGAAGCCTTTCAGCGAGGTTCCCCAGCGCGTCATCGAAGAGACCCGCGAGCGGCTGGCACTTCTGCAGAACGACAAGCCGCTAGCCAGCATCGTCGTCATCGCCTATAATGAGGAGACTCACCTGCAGGCTTGTTTATGGGCCATCAGCGAGATACAATGCAAGTATCCTGTCGAGATCATCGGTGTCGACAATGACTCGAAGGACCGCACGGCGGAAATCTACGAACGTTCCGGCATCCGGTACTATACCGAATATCAGCACTCGTGCGGCTATGCCCGCCGCTGTGGCCTGCAACATGCCAAGGGACGCTTCTACTTTGATGTGGACAGCGACACACTCTATCCACCGAAGTATTACGAGCTGATGTTGGAACAGCTGCTGAAGCCAGGCGTGTCGTGTGTATCGGCAACGTGGAGCTACTTTCCTGATGCTAACCACTCGCGCCTGGGACTGCGACTGTTTGAGATGGCTCGTGACCTCTTCCTGTGGGTTCAGCACTTCAAGCGCCCGGAACTGTCGGTGCGCGGTCTGGTGTTCGCCTATAATGCCGACTATGGCAGGCAGGAACCCTATCGCGTTGACATCATTCGTGGTGAGGATGGCTCGATGGCACTCAACCTGAAAAAGTATGGCCGTATCGTCTTTGTGCGTGACCGTCGCTGCCGGGCCATTACCGGCTATGGTACCATCGGCAATCAGTCGATGTGGGCAAGTTTTGTCAGTCATGTCCGTATTCAGATAAAAGGCATCAGTCGTATTTTACATTCGACAGACCATTACGAGGACGAAGAGGACAACTTGGTAAGATGAATATTAAAGATTAAGCGAAATAGATTGTGAAGCTCTCGATTGTCATTCCTGTCTACCATGTTGAAAAATACATTCAGCGCTGTCTGGAGTCGGTCATGTCACAAGACCTTGCCAGTGCAGAGGTGGAGTGTATTTTGGTTGACGACTGTGGTGTGGATGGCAGTATGGATATAGTCCGGCGGACGATAGAAGCGTATCATGGTCCTATCTGTTTCCAAGTGCTGTCTCATGATGTGAACCGGGGCCTATCAGCAGCCAGGAATACAGGCGTTAGTCATTCGACGGGTGACTACGTGCTGTTTATGGATTCCGACGACTACTTGACACCTGATGGTCTTACCTATCTGCTTCAGCAGCAACAAGCGCATCCTGAGGCCGACTTGGTGATAGGCAATGCCCTCATGAAAAAAGACGGCAAACTGCTTCACCCTAATTTGAGTGAGCCTTGGCTGATTGACTGTCCAGACATCTTTTTCCGCCGTATGCTGCGACATCAGATCTATCTGTATGCCTGGAACAAGCTTATCCGCCGAAGCGTGCTGACTGAAAACAAAGTGACATTCATTGAAGGGATCCTGTATGAGGACCAGTCTTGGTCGTATCATCTCTTTTCTGTCGTCTCCTCCGTGTTATTACTGCCGCAGGTTACATATATATATGAATGGAACGATTCCTCCATCGTCCATGCGCAACTGACTCTGGAACGGGCGGATAAAACCGTCAACAGCTACATCATCTCCACCCGGTGGTTATTGCAACATCGCCCTATAGCGCAGCAGTATGCAGGAAATATGGCGGTGGACTATCTGCTGTTTATAGCTAACTATCTGCAGAATGCCATTGATATAGCACAAAGGAACAAGGTCTCACCCGATGTTCTACGTCATCTGCGGACCGTAAAAACCGCTTTGCTGTTGCGTTCGCTACGCTATGGTAGAATGCTCGTAACCCTGTTCCTCCTCACTTTGTTTTGGCCTCTGAGACTTTTGCAATGGTTATTTAATTATCGTCACCACTACTATGAGACAGAATGGGTAGTCAACCGACTGGCTCACCTTGCAGACCCGTTGCATCGCAAAAATAGCCTATGAAACTCATCTACTTCATACCACTGCTTTCTAACAAAGGCGGACAAGAACGTACACTGACCGATAAAGCGAACTATCTGGCCCGGAGAGGACACGAGGTCTTGTTTGTCACCTACGAGCATGAAGGCCCGCTGGCTTACCAACTGCATGACGCTGTCAGGCACACCGATATTCATTGCCACTACTTCAGCCTCTATCGTCTGCCCCTGTGGCGACGTCCCTTGGCTTTGTTACAACTGAAACGCACGTTCAAGGAACGTATGGGTCGGGTGATGGAGGAGTTCCGTCCAGACGTCATCGTCGTCGCCATACCCAATACCGAGAATTTCCTCAGCAACTTGGTACGCGTTGCCGGAGAGACACCCGTTGTCGTCGAGTCGCATTTGGCACAGGGACATAGCGTCATCCGGCGCGGCATCACAGAGAAAGGAATCTATTGGTTGCAGAATCCCATCCGGGCTATCAGAAAATCACAGCTACTGATAGCCTTGACACAGGGCGACGCCACATGCTGGTGTAGGATGGGCGTACCCCATGTGACGGTCATTCCCAATCCCGTTACTTGCTATCCAGAAGAAGTGTCCCGCCCTACCAGCTCCTTGCATCGCATCATTTGTGTGGGACGTCTGGCACCGCAAAAGCGTTTTGACCGCTTGATCGATGCCTTTGCCTTGCTGGCAGGGAAATATCCTGCCTGGCATGTCGACATCTTCGGGAAAGGGGAGGACGAGAAAAAGCTGCGCCAACAGATAGAACGTCATGGACTGGTGGAACGTATACATATCCTGCCACCCGTAGACCATATCTATGCCGCTTACGGGCAGAGCGATTTCCTCGTGCTGAGCAGCGATTTCGAGGGTTTCGGACTGGTCATCGTCGAGGCCATGGCTTGCGGTACCCCTGTGGTGGCCACCAACTGTCCATACGGACCGGCAGACATCATCCGTGATGGAGAGACGGGGGTGCTGTCCAAGCTGGAGGTGAAAGACTTGGCCGACAAGATGGAGTGGATGATGACACATGATGTCGAGCGGCTTCAAATGGGCCAAAAGGCTCGTCAGACTGTAGCCCGCTATCGCCAGGAAGTCATAATCCCACAATGGGAACAGGCATACCTTCAGGCGCAGAATAGTGCACGAAAAAGAAACAAATAAAACAACAGCGTCCGAACCGTCACCCCCCGCACTCTCAGCCAGCTGTTGTTTCGTCATTGCTTTCATAACAACTCTAAACTATAAACTATTAAAAAGAGGTGGAACCGCGCTGTTCCACCTCTTTATATAATAGGATAGGGGGTTAATCCTCTCAGTTATGACTTCGTCATGACTGCTCGTACGTTCGGTAATGCTCAAGCAAACTTGGCATTACGTTCATTAATCCTCCCAGTTCTCCTGCGTCTTACGGACGTAGGTCTTGTAGCGGAGCTGGGCCATCTTCTGAGCCTCAGCGAAGAGTTCCTCGGCCTCGTTGGGATAAGCCTTCTTCACTGACAGGTAGCGGACCTCGCCCAGCAGGAAGTCGTGGAAGTTAGCCCAGTTCGGCTCCTTAGAGTCGAGGCTGAACGGATTCTTGCCTTCCTCGG
>Ga0247611_10001449_pt1 | contig 42027 bp, 22 predicted proteins | sample 177DNAGHGhighgp2_FD_192422 | JGI IMG/M metagenome (GOLD analysis project Ga0247611, IMG submission 192422) | Sheep rumen microbial communities from Palmerston North, Manawatu-Wanganui, New Zealand - 1770 DNA GHGhigh gp2 | ecosystem: Host-associated > Mammals > Digestive system > Stomach > Rumen... | reverse complement strand
ATCTTAGAACCGCCAGGAATCTCCTCGTTGGCGCGGATGAAGAACTGGTCGTCCCAATTCTGAGTCTTCTTAGAACCAAGAGTCTCAATCACGATAGCGTGGAAATCGTCGGTACCCTCGTAGTCGTTGGTCACGCTGTTCTCGGTGTCACCACCGCCAACCTTAGAGAAGAAGCAGCTCATGTCAGTACCCTCAAGGTTACCATTGGTGATAACGCTCTTCCAGCCCTTGGGAACTTCCTTCTCAGCAGCGGGAGAGGTACGGTTCTCCAGTTCGTCGACAGCATTCAGCACATCAAGACGAGCCTGGTCGATATCTTCCAGCTTACTCTCTGTAGACTTCACAATAGCCTCAGCAGCAGCGATGGCAGCAAACAAATCATTTCTTGAAGCGATGGTTTTGCCCTCAATGTTAGCATTCTTAGCCTTATTGATAGCTGTCTGCAGAGCTGTCTTGTGAGCAACGATAACGGGGTCATCGTCAGGAACATTGATGCCACTAACAGAGAAGTTAGGATCAAGAACGATAGTGTGGTACAGCTCGAACTCGGGAGCAGGAACATTATTTCCATGAGTTGTGACTGACCAATAATCCTCACCGTCTTCGCTAAAGATACCATCATGAATCAGCTCAGTATCATCACCTTCCTTCTTCAGAGACACGTTATCAATAAACAGGTCGCCAGCAACCTGACCACAGGAAATACCAATCTGAGTATTAGCATACTTAGCCGTGAAGGTCCATGTGTATTCCTCAAAGCTATTGGTAAGCGGAGTCTGTGCCTCATGGCCATACCAGTCTTCACGAACACCCTGAGAGAAAGGCTCAACACCGGCGACACCATCAGGATTAACAGCCTTCAAACTCATCTTCAGTGTATATTTGGCATCGGGAACCAAAGCTTTACCCTCCTCGAAGTTGTAGACAACACGCTGCTGCCAGTGTGTACGGGCAGCTCCGGCATGAACCAAGAGGTAGTTGTCGTACATATCACCTTCCGGAGCCTCGGGCCACGTAACAGTAATTTCATCATTTACATCATCGCCAACGAGGACCTTGATATTTCTGAAGCTGTACTTATTGGCGCTTCCCTTAGCAAGGTGGAAAGCAATGGTGTACATACCAGGACGCAGATTGCCACGTGGCGTCACGGTCAGCGCCCCTGTATCAAAGTATTGCCACTTTGTTGAAAAATTAATAGTACCAATACCGCCATCAGCGTTCATATAAGTACCGAAAGATGTCTGGCACTGTGTGGCAACGCCCGTCTGAGCGGATTCAGCCTTAGCCTCAAAGATGACACGGATCTTGTCGCCTGCTGCCAACTTATTCTCTTCACCGAAGTCGATAAAGAACTGGCTGTCCCAAGCAGCAAGACGGTTCCCACTGAGGATTGCATTGCCTGCAGCACGAGCTTCCCGCTCGCTGCGGACATTTACTACATAAGCGCCATCCACGACGTTAGCATCACCCTTGAACTGGGTATCGCTGGTACGCCACTCGTGGACTTTAGCCGAAATAGGCAGAGTGTTTCCACTGATGATGGGCCCTACCTCCTGTGCATTCGTCACGCCAGCAGCCAGAAGGGCCACGAACGCAAGCACTGTTTTCGTAAAGATTCTCATAACTTAATTATTAGTTGTTAATTATTAAAAATAAATTTGCTTTCGTCTACAAAATCGGATGCAAAGTTACTACACGCGCGAAAAAAGAGCTTTCCGATATGTCTCATATTTTTTTCGATTTGTCCGCTGTTGAAATAAATAGAAAAGTGCATTCTACTGCCCACTCTCGCGTTCTGCATACTCTGAGGGCGCCACACCGAAGTGCTTGCGGAAGATGGTAGAGAAGTGGGCAAGGTTCGAGAAACCCACTGTATAGGCCACCTGCGTCACATTGATCTTCTGTTCGCGCAACAGGCGGGCAGCCTGCTCCAGACGGATATTACGCAGGAACTCGCTGGTAGAGATGCCTGTCATCTCCTTCATCTTACGGTGCAACTGGGCGCGGCTGATACCAACTTCCTGTGTCAGCATATCAACATTGAAATCGCTATCGGAGAGATTCTTATTGATGGCTTTCATGATACGCTCCATCAGCAACTCATCGTTGCCCTTGACCTCGGGAGCTTCCACCTTGTCTGCCTGCATCTGCGCGCCGCTATACTTGCCCTTGAGGCGCTGACGGCCCTGCAGCAAGTTCTCTATATTCATGCGGAGTTCCTCCATATTGAAAGGCTTAGCCAGGAAGGCATCAGCACCACGCTCAAGGCCTTCAAGACGATTGCCGACATCAGCCATAGAAGTAAGCATAATGACGGGCACATCGCTGATATTGATATTGGTTTTAATCATGCGGAGCATCGTAAAACCGTCCATCTCGGGCATCATGACATCGCTGATAACAAGGTCGTAGCGATTTTCAGGAGCAGCAGAGAGCAGCTCCTTCAGGCCTTCACGACCATTGGGACACAAATGGAACTTGTAGTACCGGCCCAGTTCATTTGATATATAGTTTCCTATCTCGGCATCATCGTCGACAATGAGCACACGGTACTTGGTAGAAACGGCAACTGCAGGCTTGCCATCAGGAGCGGCCTGGACAGAGAGAGTCTCAACCGGCTTCTCCATCTCCTCGGGCGTGAGGTGGGCGTTGCCCAAAGGCAGCGTCACCGTGAAGACAGAGCCACGCTGACCGTCAGTGCGGTTACGGGCCTCGATGGTACCATGATGCATGTCGACAATCATCTTACAGAGATTCAGGCCAATGCCCGTACCCTTGATATTGAGACGCTGGGCATTCTCGCCCTGATAGAAGCGGTCAAAGATGTGTTTCAAGCTGTCCTCATCGAGTCCGACACCGTTGTCGGTGACACTGAGCACAGCCTTGTCGGCCTCAGCAGCTAAACTGACAACCACCTCACCATTCTCGTTAGTGTACTTGAAAGCATTCGACAGAAGGTTGGAAACAACCTTGTCGAACTGACTGCGGTCCACCCAAACATCGAGCTGCTGCAGGCTACCATTGTCAAGACGGAAATTGAGATGGCGTTCCTGTGCACCGAACTCGAACATCTTACAGATGCCGCGGACGAAGGACACCAGTTCTGTTTCCTGGCAGTGCAGATGCATCTGCTGCTTGTCAATCTTACGGACATCGAGTATCTGGTTGACAAGGTCGAGTATGCGCTTGGCATTACGCTCGATGGTATCGATGGGAGCCTTTAGCTGCTGGCCGTCAACAACGGGCGCTGTGCTAAGTGCCTTCAGCTTCTCCAGCGGACTCATAATGAGCGTCAACGGTGAACGTATGTCGTGGGTGGCATTGATGAGGAACTTCATCTTCTCCTCATCAAGACGCCGGTAGGTGCGACGCCTATACGAATAGCCCATAAAGCCTATCAGACCTATAATGCCTAATATATATAATATGTACGCGAATGTAGAACGGTACCAAGGCGGTGTCACAACGACCGTAACCGATGTTACAGGCGAGTAATCGTTGCCTTGGCAGGCACGCACGTCGATACGATATTTGCCGGGCTGCAACTGTGACAGCGTGATAGCGTGCTGTCCCTCGGGGTTGGCAATCCACGCTCCACCATTGACACGATACTCAAATACGGCGTTCATAGCATTCTCGTAGTTCAGCTGCGAGAAAGCCAACGTTACAGTATGATCGAGATAGCTCACCTTGAAACGGTCGCTCTGGAAGAGTGCACGGTCGGTCACCTGCACACCATTCAGAACAGTACTGGCACTGACGGGCGTACCGCCAGCCAAGAAGGCTACGAGCTTCAGTGAGTCGAGACCCGAGCTCTGTTTCTTCACACGACTGGGCGAGAAGACGGTAAGACCGTCGTTCTGTCCAAAGTAAATCACATCGTCATCGGTATGCATACCCACACCGTAAAGATACTCCTTCTGCATGAGTCCGTTGCCATTGATATGGCCAACAAACGTATGGTTCTTTATCGAATATTGCCAGATGCCGGCAGAAGTAGAGCACCAGATATCGCCATCGTTAGACTGCACAATATAACTGATGACCTTGTTGCGCAACTGCTCACTGCCGGGGAACGGCTCGGCCTTACGCGTTTTGCGGTCATAGAGATAGAGTCCATGTTCTGTTCCTATAGCGATATTGCCTTCAAGACTACGTCCATCGGGCAATTTACCACTTCGAAGCTCGCAGACCTCATAGCAAACGACACCATCAAGCAGCGTGTTCCACCCCTGCGAACGGAAGTTATCTGTACGCGGGTCGTAACACGACACGCCGGAAGCAGTACCCATCCAAATGAGTCCCTGACGGTCGTTTGACAATGCCATAATCCAATTGTTACACAGACGGCCACGTCCCTTGTCCTGCTGCGAGAAGTTCAGGTTGCGCAGACTGCCCGTTGACGGATTATAAACACACAAGCCACGAGAGTAGGCTGAAATATACAAATTGCCGTCCGCGTCAGTGGTCATATCGTTGAAGCGATCGCAGTCGAAGACAAACTTCTGCTCAGAATGACCGGTTGTGGGATTATAGGCAAAAAGAGCATCGTCGGTACCAATCCAATAACGGTGCTGACGGTCACGGTAGATAAACTCGACGGCCTCGGGAGCTGCCGGACGAGCCACCACCTTACCATCTTTGTTAAAGCCATAGACGCCTACGCCCTGAACAGTACACCAGGTAATGCCGCCATCGCCCTCGCAGACGGAGGATACAGGCGAGCCCAAACGCAATCCTTGGCTCTCAAAAGTCCAGCTACTGAACTGCAGCGGGCGCTGAGGCACCATGAGCAGCCCCTTACGGTCGCAGCCCAGCCACAGGTTACCGCCACGATCAAAGATAGCTGCGCTAATCTTAGTTGTATAGGGGTCAATACCGTAGGCATTGATAGAGACAGGCTCCAAACGACGCTGATGGGTGCCGATGACGCGACAGACACCTTGTCCGCGCGTTCCTATATATAAAACACCTGAATGGCTGACGGCGGCCTTGGTAAATACCGCATCCTTTTTGGCCAGCGCGCTGAGATCGACATCGGAGACGCTCATTTTACCATTATGGTAAGACATCAAGCCATGCTGACAAAGAACGATTAACTCATCGCCAAACTGGATAAACTCTTGAGGATTGCCCAAAACAGAGCGGAACGTCTCCACTTTCGAGCCAGAAAGCATATATATCTTGTCGTCAAAGCCGGCTTTCCACAAACGGCCACGTCTGTCTTCTGCAAAAAGATTGAAATAGTCATCGGTACCGGGGAACTTAAACTGCTGCAGCTTACCGTCATCAGTTAGTTCAAAAGCACCATAACCGGACGTGCCGACAAGAAGGGTACCATCCTTCCGCTGAATAATTGTACTGACGCGCGGCTTCCATCCATTGGGAAAACGGTAGTGGACAAAGCTTTGAGTTACAGCATCGTAGCGGTCAAGACCATGGTTAGTTCCCACCCAGAGACGACCATCACGGTCACAAAAGAGTCTGACGACCACATTGAAGCCCAAAGACCCTGGATTGTCGTCATCGTGTAGGAAAGACACGAAACGATAACCGTCAAAACGGTTCAGTCCGTAATCGGTACCCACCCAGATAAAGCCTTGGCGGTCCTGGCAAATGGTTGAAATCAAGCTACTGGAGAAGCGGTCAGAAGACAGGAACGTTCCCGTCTGCGCAGACACATAGATAGCCAGTAAAATATTAATAGTAATTAGTAATAGTCGTCTCATGATTTGGTAAAACCTCGTTAGTACCTGCAAAGATAACACTATTTTACGAAACGGCCATCATTTTTTCCGACTTTTTCACATTTTTAAATAAAACACGGCGGCCGATATTCTCATACAGGCCGCCGTGAGCATTAGTTTTACCAAAACTAATATACAACAAAAATTGACTACTAACTACTAACTAATAACTATTAATATCTGTTTTTTATCTATTTCTGCTGCAAAATTAGTCATTTTTCCTCTATTCTATTATCACAGATGTTTCGTTTCCTTATCTTTTAGGCTCATTGAAGCGGAAGATACCAATTCTGTGGGTTCATGAGCAAAGAACGCAAACGTTCATCCGTCTCTCCGCGACGACGGCTGATAGGGTCAGCCAGATAGGCGGGATCGTTACGACGCAGGGCTACGCGCAACAAGTCGTAGAAGCGATTGCCCTCGAAAGCACCTTCAAGTGCCATCTCGTTGATAATCATATCCTCGACCAGCGGCACCTGATAGCTGACTGTATCAGCATAGGTAGCCAATGAATCGGTTGGCATAGGCAGTGCGAAGTAAGGATTGGCCTGACTGTCACCAGAACCGAAGGAGTGGATACCCATAGCATCGCGGAAGGAGAAGACGTTCTCGTCGAAGTCTATCAGACCACCGGCGTTAGCCAATTCGGTACTGTCAACATATTGTTCGAAATTATCCTTGCAGACACCGTACTTCAAGACAACCATCGCCGACTGAGGCAGACCGGCACGGTTGAGGGCTTCAGCATAACGCAGATAAACCATCGAACGACGATAGACAGGCACAATGTTGGTCCAAATCTTCTTGATGGTCTGAGTCTCGTCATTGTACTCGGAGTACTCATCCTTACCCTGTGAGGACAGTGAGTAATTAGAGCAGAGACGCAAATCGCCGGCATAGAGATCATCCATAAGACCTGTCTTCTTGGCAAAAAGCGTATCGGTCCTGATATCAGTTTTCAGTTCGAAACAATAAGTCTGTGCTGCCGACAAATCACGCATGGCTGTCGATGGCTTCAGCTGGAAGTAACGATAATTTTCATTGGTAGAGTTGTAGATGTTAGGCAGGTCGCTGACGACACCGTCGAAAACACGTCCTTCCATCGGGATGAAACTGAGTACCTCGCTAACAGTATTCACCGAGTAACTACGATTGGGACTAATCAGTTCTGTTGCATTAGGCCATGTACTGCGGGAAGTACGCATAAAGATTGGCTTGCGCTCATCGGTCAGGTAGTCATGATACCAGGCAGCAGCCTCCTTGTAATGGCCAGACCAGAGGCACAGGTCACCCAGGACGACACGTATCGGCAGGAAGAACTGCTGGGGATTCATACCGTTATGGGTTTTGTACTCTGGCAGTTCAACACCCACATAAGGTGTCAGGTCCTTGATGAAGTAGTCGCAGATGTCGGCGATACCGACACGCGGGCCGTTCATGGCCTCACGAGCCTCCACTTCAGTCATGAGAGGTTTCGTCACGAGGGGCACATTGCCATAGTTCATGGCCAACTGCAGGTACGTCCATGCTCGATAGGCCTTGACAACAGCATACTCGTTGATAAAGAGGTTGCGTCCACGGCGTTGCATGGCTGTATCGACATGTGCCAGGAAATAGTTGCAGTTGTTGATGACAGCATAGTAGTCGCTCACCTCATTGTACTTATTGTCTTTTGAGAAGTCGAAAGCCGACAAGTTCTTCAAATCGGCAGAAGCAGCCTCAGTCGGCATGACGAGATCGGCACGTGTCTCACCGAGAATGACCGTACGGTCGGCAATGAACTGCAGTTTGTTCACGATGCCCATCACGCTGTAAACGGAGTCCGTGGCGTGGTTCAAGGTATTGTCCTTCTCGAACTCCACCAAGTCTGAGCTGGTCTCAAGCATATCAGCGCATGAGGTAAACATCATGCTAAATGATAAAGGACAAATGATGAAGGATAAACCCATCACAAGTCGCTTGGTTATCTTATTATTCATATCTTTCATTTTTCAATTGTTATTGATCGTTTTGGACGAAGTTCGCTTACAGATTGATATTCACACCGACAGAGAAGGAACGTCCGGCAGAGAGCAGGCCACGGTCAATGCCCTGTGAGAGGATGCCACCAGCCATAGCACAATCGGGATTGCTGCCAAGATAACGCGTCACAGTGAAAAGATTTGATGCGTTAGCCCAAACGGTGAAGCCCTGAATATAGGTGCTCTGCAGAGGTTGGTAGTAGCTCAGTGTAACCGAGCTGAGACGCAAGTAGCTACCGTCCTCAATCCAACGGTCGCTGAAGCGGCTGTTTCCCATGGGGTCGTTATAGTTGGCACGAGGGATATCTGTCACCTGTCCTTCGGTATTCCAACGACGGTTCATAGCCGTTGTCTGGTTGAGGAAGTACTTTCCACCCTCAATGAGTGAACGCTGATAGTTATAGACATCGTTACCAAGCGAATAGTCGAAGACGGCTGAGAGAGTCAGGTTCTTCCAATTCCACTTGGTGTAGATATTTCCGTAGATATCGGGATTGGGATCACCGATAATGCTACGGTCATCGTCATTGATTTCCTTGCTGTCGTCAAGATTTTCAAAGCACATATCACCGGCAGCGAAATAAACCTTATCGCCATTGCTCTTGACGATATACTGACCATCTTTCTCAGCATCGGCAGAAGTAGCATAGACGCCATTTGTACGCCAGCCATAGAAGACGCCCACGGGCTGTCCCACCTTGGTGAGGACATTGGCACCGTAGATCTCAGTCTCAAAGGCACGGTCATTGTCGGGCAGAGCAGTCACCTTATTCTTATAGTGGCCGGCCGACGCGCCCATTTCCCAACGGAAGTTACGCAAGTTCAGTACCTTCACGCCAGCCTTGACATCGAAGCCGGCATTCTCCAGCTTACCACCATTGCCCCAGTTCTGCTGCAAGCCGCTAGTCCATGCCAGCTGACTGAGTGTCAGAAGATTGTTGGTCCAGCTCTTGAAAACGTTCAGACGGACATTCAAACGGTTATGGAGGAAGTTACCTTCCAAACCAGCCGTCAGACGACGTGTCGTCTCCCACTGCAGCTCAGTGTTACCGATGTTACCGATAGAAAGACCAGTCACCGTACTCCTCAGCATACGATGTGAAACGAAGTACGAACGGGCAGCTGTCGGATCGATATCGTCATTACCGCTCTCATCGAAGCCGAGGCTAAGACGGAGGTAGTCGATACCTGGTGTACCTGCAAGCCAGCGCTCATTGCTCAGAACCCATGCAGCCTCAAGGCTGGGGAAGAGGCCCCACATAACACCAGCTACCTTCAGGCCATTGCCAGCGTCACCAAAACGCGATGAAGCGTGGGCAGACAAACCGGCAGTCAGGTAGTAGCGGTTAGCATAGTTATAATCGCCCTGGGCGTACCACTGCAGTTCACGTGTCTTGTCCTCATCACCATCGGTATCAGGGAACGAGAGGTTGGCGTTCATATTCGGGGTTTTATCGTTACCTGTGTTATAGCCTCGCTGCGAAGTCAGTGCATAGTCGCTATTCTGATAACGGAAGCCACCCTTGACATTGATATCATGTGCACCAAAGCGTTGCTCCCATGTCAGACGGGTGTCACTCAGAACGATTGTCTGTCTGGAGGCCATACTCTGTGCGATATTCTGCAGTTTTGTATCCTCATCCAGTCCGTCAACAACGAAAGTAGGCACGCCCTGAATGGGGAGGTAGTAATTCTCATTGGTATTGACGAGCGACATAGCAAAGTGCTCACTGAGATGGAGATGTCTGTTGATGCGATAGTTAGGTGTCACCGAGAATACGATGAGACGGTTACCCATCGAGTTACGGTTCTTACCCACGCCCTGACGGAGAATACCCAGCGGATTGGCGAGACGGCCACGGCCACGGAACATTCCTTCAAGATAATCATCTGCTTCGGCCAAATAGTGGCTGATGTTGCCACCCTTGTCGTAAGCGTAGGGTGACAGGAAAGGAGCCTTGGTCAGGCCGATGAAACCAGGAGAGGTGATGACACCTGACAGAATGTCTGTCGGCGCACCATCGTCACGCAGTTCGCGGTCAACATCACTATAGGAAGCATCGAAGCGCACATCAAGAGACTTGGTGATGGAGATATCGGAGTTCAAACGCATGTTGAAGCGAGAGAAACTGTTCTCCTTCAGCGTAGAGTTACCCAGAGAGTAGCCAACAGACAGGTTATAGGAAGCGATGTTGTCGCCACCCTGCACGTTGATGCCATAGTTTTGCGAGAATGCATCCTCATAGACCTGATCCTGCCAATCAGTGTTGTTATGATACTGGTTATAATAAAAATAGGTAGGATCGGTATTCAGGAATTTCATACGTCCCAGCGTGCTAGTCTTGTCTGACAACAACTCAGTAGCATAGAGGCGGTAGTCCTCAGCCCCCATCATCTTAGGCAGACGAGGCACCAGTTCATAGCGTCCGTTGATGGTGACGTCAATCTTCGTAGCCATCGACTTATTACGCTTGGTATGTATAAGGATGACACCGTTAGCACCTTTAGCACCATAGAGAGCTGTTCCGTTCTTGATGACTTCAACACGCTCAATGTCGTTAGCATTGAGGTTCGTAATCAGATTATTGAAGTATCCGTCATGGAGCATATCACGGCCGTACTGCATATCCAGCTGCACGCCATCAACCAGCACCAGCGGCTGAGCGTTCGACTTCAACGAGTTAATACCGTTGATAAGCATCAGATTTCCCATGCCGGGGATACCGCCATGAGACACGGAACGCATGTCAGCGCCCAACTGCTGCTGTATCAGCGGGTCGATACTGGCCACTGACGTATTGGCAAAGTTCGTGGCGTCGGCACTCTGTGTTGCGGTAGTTGCAGACTTATATGTCGCCGAGAAGGCATCGCTATAAAGCTGGCCGTTGGCCACACCGTTGGCAATAGCCTGCTGTATGAGCCCATAGCCGTCCACACGCATGGACACCGAGGTGACATAATCAGGCGTTTTCAACTCATAACGGCCGTCCTCATCGGTCATGGCCGTATAGCGTGTCTCGCCATAGGCAGCCACGATAACGCCGGCCAGGGGCTGACCCGTAGCCGCGTCAACGACCTGACCTTTGACGGTCTTCTCTTGCGCTGCCAGCGAACCTGACAGCAGCAGCATAATGGCTGATACGATATATGTTTTCATTGTTCTTCGGTTTTAGAGGTACGGGGACGGAGATAGATGCAGTCCAGATACATCTCACGACTGAAGCGTGATGTCTCACGACCCATAATATTACACTGAATCTTTACACTGGCCTTGATATCGGTCTGGGCGTAGTTACAAGTGGGGAAATGGAAGTTTTCTGCCAGCACAACAGTATCCACACGTTCGGGATTGTTCTGGAAAACGGCGTTTCCGCAGTCATAGGTTTTCTCGGTTCCATCCACGTCAACATAGTTGATGGCAGCCTTGAACTTCGTAGGCTTCATATTCGCGTTCTCCGGGTCAACGATGGTCTTAGGCAGAACGATGGCACAGACATCGTAGTTGCCACTGAGCGTATTGTTGACACGATAAGTCAGCAGCCAGTTCGATGTCGATGACAGAGGCATGATACGCAGGTAAGCACCTTCAGAGATACTGTCTGCATCGGCACGACGGCCATTATACGTACAATCTTTCTCATCAATAATCAAGCTTGTATTCTCACCCTCACTCCAAAGTTCCTTGAAATAAGTTTCCTCGGGTGTGAATGGCCATTCCTGCTGCTTGTAGATAACGCCATTACTGCAATTGACGACTTGTGCGCCATTGAGGACACCTCCGGGCTCAAAGGGTTTGTAAGAACGATGCCACTCGGGGTGGTGACGGTCATACTGTACGGAAATCAGCGAATCCTCAGGGGCTTTCTGAAGCGTCATATTAAAGACGGCGTCATCAAGCAGAGCGCGTGTTGTATAGAGACGCTGCAATGAGTCGGCACGCTGCACCTTAGCATCATAGACGAAATACTTGACAGCCTCGTCATAAGCTTTCTGCCAGCCGTCAGCCGTAGGAGCCACCACCCAGTAAGTGGAGTCTTCACGGTTAAGATAACCTATTTTCTCAAGAATACGGTTGCGCTCAATAACCACAGAGTCAACGTAGATTCGCTCACCCTCAATGATACCGTTATAGACAGAGGCATCTGCATCGAAGTAGTCTTCCTCAAAAGAGCGCAGCAAGTTGCCAATTCCCTTGAACTCGTCTTCGTCACAGAAGTTCTCGTAGATACTGCGACGGTAGGGCAACGGCTCAGCTGCAACATGCAGGACACCATTCTTAGCATGGATATTCTGCTCGTTCAGTGTCACATCAAGAATCTTGCCATTAGCAAAGTCTGCACGCTTACTGTTAAGCAGACGCACCACATAGGGTTCGCTCTGCATGGAGCTGAGTGAACGGGCGAGATGGTTCTGCACAAACGATTTCTCAACAATGGAGTCACCCTGATTGGTCTGTACCAGCTGCAGGAGCTGTGCCTTGTCGAAGGTGTTGTTAACGGGAGCCACCACCGTAAAGGACTGACCACCGTTCAGCAGGTCGGCGTAACTGACAGGTGTCTTCTTATGCATACGGAACACCTTAGTCTCTTTGAGGACCTCGCAGAAATCACTGAGCTGCGGGTTGGCCTGTAACTGCTGCCAGAGCGTCTGGTTGCTTCCAGCCCCATCACCCTCGAAGTGGTCGTTCCACTCGGCGCAGCCGGTGAGGGCTGCGGCAACGCCGCAGCACATCAGGCCAGATAATATATATGATTGGAATCTATTTTTCATCATATTTCTAATCTTTAAACTTTATACTCTATACAATCAATGCGTGTCCTCGCCATTGGGACTGCCATAGACACTCTTCGGACACAACTCGATATAGTCGAACGACCAGTAGCAGAGACGATCCTCGAGCACCTGACGACAGCGCAGGTAGTAATCTTTGTTCTCTTCCAAATAGCGGGTATCGAGGATACGGCGCAGGTTCCAGTTGTTTGCGCGCAACGGTGTGGTAGCGCCTGAGCCAGCCTTATAACTGTCCATACCCTTCATGTAACCGTGGTTACGCATCGCTTTGTCGTTGGCAATGTTCTCTTCATCGTCGTCGGTGTCCTCAGTCCAGCCGATACGCGGGTCACTACCATAGACACGAAGGTCAACAGGAATGCCACAGGGCTCATTGTTCAAGTAGAACTGTACAACACCACGCTCCGCACCAACAGTATAACCGAGACGAATTTCGTAAGTGCCGGCGGGTACAGGAGGCAGTTTGAAGGTTACGTCAAAGATACCGCTGATACATACAGCATTAGCCTGCCATGAGTTCCAGTAGTCCACATCTGTGTGCACACCAACGTAGGCGTCCGTACCACGTACGGTCCAGTCTGCAATATAATTATTGCGGAAGCCTGTCAGCTTATCATCACCGGCAGCATAACGGCGGGCGTTACTGTTCATAAAGTCGGGACTCAGTGTTGTTGCGTCGATACGCATACGGCAGTTGAGCACCTCCTCACGCACCTGTGTGTTATAAGAGATGATATCATCGATATAGTAGTAAACGCCGTTCGTCGCATTCTGGTTAGAAGAACCTGACTCCGAAGCCGACAGCACCTTGGCGCCGCGGATGGTGTAATTGTCCTTCAGGCCCTTGCGGTTGATAAACAGACCGGCAGAGGGATCACAGAAACGCATAATACTATGAGGCATCATGGTCTCGAAATAGTCCTCGGCATCTGCCAGGCTAGTCACCCAGCATCCCTCGCGCAAACCTTTGGCACCGCAAATCATGTTAAACAGGCACTGACGGTTGATGAGGTGATAGCTGATGAAACGGTTCAGCGAATTACGACGGTCTTTGGGGTCGTCGATGTTCTTGTCATCGGGATAGACTTCGTCATAGACCTTGGCAGCATACTTCTTGAGGTCGTCAATTGTATAGATGCCGTAACGGTGATAAACAGAGTCGGGCTCAACAAAAGCCGTGTACTTGAAGTAGCGTTTCTCAGGCCAATAAGAGTCGGTCCAGTCACGTCCACCAGAGACGCAACGTACGAGGACACCATTGTAAAGGGAGTCCAGGCTCTTCTTGTCAGAGCCCCACTTATAGGTATCGTCAAGATGACGCATCAGCGAATCGGCCATACCGGTAAGACGCAGAGCTTGTGTAAAGAGCGTCAGTGTCGAGTCGGTCTCCATCAGGTCAGGCAGCATATTACTGCTTCGCAGGATGGGGCGATTCAGCACGTGTACCACACCATTGGTAACAGAGTCGTCGTACTCTACCATCTTTGAATTCTTGTTGACATAGTAAACAAGAGCATTGTTGTTGGTGGCATCAGAATCGACCGACAATGTCACTGGACGGTCATCCATATTCAGATTGGGGAATTCACCATCACCCAGGAAGTCGGTAGTAAAGGTTGTACCCAGTCTGATGATGTGCATACGTGCAAGGGTGTCGCACTCCTCGGCAGGCACCTCGTCGAGACTGCCATAGCCGTTGTCCTTGAGGTAGTATTCTATAGCCTCATTGTTGAGGGCAAAAACCGTATAATTGCCATAGGTTGCCAGCATGGAGAAATAAGGTGTGCGCTTCAGCAGGGTGATAAAATCCCCTACTCTGTCGCTATTAGCCTCCAGGAACTGTGCGGCTGTCATTTTACTGGCCTGGTAGTAGTTCTGGGGCACGTCGTCGTCGTTATCGACACAGCTCGTGACGCTTGCAACGGCACCGAAGCAGAACAAACCAGCCAGCAGTAAGTGTTTGATATTCTTAGTAATCATAACTCTTATCTTTTATCTGTTATCTCTAAACTATTTCGTCAGCACATTATCTTCTCCCTTATTGAAGGCCGGATTCTGCTTCAGTAGCGGATTGACCTTCAGCTCCTTCTTGAGATAGGGGAAGTAGATGTAATTGGGGTCTGACAGCTTAATCTTAATCACATTAGCACCTTCCTGGTACTTCTTCGAGGCATAGCCAGTGAGTCGGCGGGTATTGCCATCGCGACGAGCCCAGCGTACAAGGTCAAACCAGCGTTTGCCTTCGAAGAGGAACTCACGCTGACGCTCATCAATGAGCAGGTCTTCCATCTTCTCCTTGGTCTGCGTGTAGTTCTCGGCCTTCAGCGTATCACTGCTCAAAGCAGCCTGTGTGATACCAAGGGCACGCTTGTTCAGACGGTTAATCAGCAGGAAGGCATCCATGAAGTCGCCCTCGTTACGCTCAATCTCGGCCTCTGCCTTAATCAGGATAACATCACTGAGACGGTAGATAATCCAGTTGGCATCAGAAGCTGAGCGACGCTGTGCAGACAGGCGCAGGTCATTCATCGTGCGGATATTCTGTGTGGTGAAGGTCAGACCTTCGCTACGGGTGTACTTCACGATGGCAGTGCTGGAGTTGCTGGTCTGCATGGCCTCATAGGCGCGGCAGTCCTTAGCCTTGAACAAATCGTTGGTTCCTTGCGGAACATTCTCGAAGAGGAAGGTAGCAGCGCCCAGACGGCCTAACACATTATTCTGGTTGCCATAGTAGGAGTTAACCCATGAGTTTCCCTTACCCTGATTCTCACGGTAGTAAATTTCGAAGATGCTCTCGAAAGAGTTACCCTTGCCAAACACCTCATTATAGAAGTTTCCGCAATCGGTACTACCGGTCTTACGCTCCATGATAAGGGGGATACCACCGTAGAGTTCAAGGTTATCGAGCTTACCTTCACGGTCGAGCATTTCCTCATACTGCTCACGCTTGTACTTAAGGACTCGGTCGCAGTACTCGATGGCTTTGTCATAATCGCCCTTCCAAAGGTAGAGGTCGGCCAGCAGGGTATAAGTGAACCAGCGTGTAACACGACTGGAGTTCTGATAAGCGCTGGGGCTGTCGTCTCTATAGTAGCGGCGCACAGCATCGTCCTTCACAAGCTCAAGGTTCTCAATGAGCGAGTCGAGCACGGTCTCAAACGGGGTGGCAGGCAGAATGTAATTCTGTGCATCGTCGATACTGGGCTCAGTGGTGTAAGGCACATCACGGAATGCGCGAATCAGATAGAAGTAGCAAAGGGCACGCAGTGTCGATACCTCTGCAATATTGGCGCGCAACTCGTCATCCGTGTAGTTCGGGTCGAGAGCAGCCACCTTGGGAGCATAGTGACAAACGATGTTACAGCGATTGATGACGGTATAGAACTTCGACCAGTCGCAGATTTCATTCGTCTCCAACAGATTCTCCTTGAGAATCTCATTGATATTATTTGGAACATTGGAACCAACAATCACATTGTCGGAACGCAACTCACCCCAAACGCCCATTCGCTCCTGAACGGCAGACTCCTGCAAAGCCTCGTAACAGCTGTTGACGACACTATTGACGTCAGCCTTCTCTGTCCAGAAGTTCTCGAGCACCACGTCATTCATCGGCAAGATGTCGAGGAAGTCGTTGCAGCTGGTTGTCAGTACCGCAGTGCCGCAGCCCAGCATACCAGCAAGGATATATTGTTTGATGCTTTTGGTATTCATAACTTTTATCTATTATCTATGAACTAGAATTGTATTGACAGACCTCCGGTGAACGACTTCGAGCGGGGTGTCTTGGCATTGTCGGTAACAACGCCATAGCCGCCGTAGCCCACCTCAGGATCGGCACCTGAATATTTCGTCAGACAGAACAGATTGTTGGCCGAGACATAGAAGCTAAGCTGCGAAAGTCCCAGGCGCTTGATAATCTTCGGATCGACGGAATAGCTGATCTGCGAGTAGTTCAGACGGATAAACGAGCCGTCCTCGACGAAGCGGTCAGAACCAAGCCAGTTGTAACCTGACTGACGGAGTGCACGGGGAATATCGGTGATATCGCCCTCAACACGCCAACGCCAGTTGACAGCGCGGCTCTGGTTGTTGTTCTCATACATATTCTCCAGTCTCATACGGTTACCGTTGATAATCTTGTTACCATAGCGGAAGTTGAACTGGTTGTTCCAAGACAGACGACCCCAGCGGACCTTGAAGCCGAAACCGCCAGTAATCTTCGGCAGAGACGAACCCAGGTAAACAATATCGAGCTCGTTGATCTGACCGTCATGGTTGATATCCTCATAGTTGGCGTCACCGCCACGGAACTCATAGTCAACAGAGCCGACGCAGAACATCATAGGCTTGGTCTGTCCGTTTTCATCGAGGATGACGATACCATTCTCATCACGTGCCACAGGTGCATTTGGACCGCTGACGCCGACCACTTCCTCTGGAGTATATTCAGAGTACTGATAAACGCCCTTATAACGGAAGCCGTAGATACTACCGAAGGCGCGGTTCAGTTCGATACGTGTCAGGTACGAGCCGTTGCTGCGGTTAAACTCATTGTTCAGCGTAGCCAGGCAGGTCTCGTCCATCTTTGTTATTTCATTCTTATTGTTAGCGAAGGTTACGTTGAAGTCGAAAGCCACCTTGCCAATCTTAATGATGTTATTACCATTGAGGTTGAACTCCCAACCGATGTTCTTCATGTCGCCCACGTTCTGATAGGCCAGTGTGGGATAACCTGACGATGAAGGGATACCACGGTTGCCCATCAGCAGGTCAGTGGTGTACTGACGGTAAACCTCCACGTTACCGGTGAAGCGGTCGTTGAAGAAGCCGAAGTCAGTACCGAGGTTGATGGTTTCTTTCTGTTCCCATTTCAGGTTGCTCATACGAATATTGGCAGGATAGACACTACCCTCACCCATATAACCTGAGCCGTAAGAGTACTTACTGAAGTACAAGTAGTCGCCACCTGGAGGGTTACCTACGATACCCCAGCCCGGACGGATAGAGAGCATGGACATGAAGGGCAGAGCCTTCTTGAACCAGGGCTCCTTGCTGATATTCCAACGCAATGAGAAGGAAGGGAAGGTACCCCAGCGCTTGTCATCGCCGAACTTGGTGTTACCATCACGACGAACGGTGAAGTCTGCCATGTAACGGCCCTTATAGGCATAGTGTGCAGAATAGGTGAAGTAGATGCTTCGTCCCTGTCCGCTGCCTGTTGACATACCGGTGATGATAGCGTCAGCGGCAGGACTCTGGATAGTTCCCGAGGGGAGACCCCATGACGAGGTGCTCTGCGATGACGACTGACTGCTGTTAAGCTGTCCACGGAGCATCATCGTCAGCGAGTGGTCCTTGTTCTTGAATGACGGTGTGAAGGTCAGCGTGTGTGTTGTCGTGATACCCAGGCTCTTGCTGGAGTTCGACGACGTACGGTTGCTGCTTGAGTCGTTATAGCCCTTGGTACTCAGTGACAGCGGCATGAACTGGTCGCCATACTGGTTAAAGATGTTGAACACCACATTGCCTTCATACGACAGACGCGTCTTGCCTTCCTCCAGTCCTAAGAGGTTGTAGCGCAGTTTGAACTCAGGAGTGATGTTGTAACTGCGGCTCTCATTCTTAGCCTCATAAGCCAGAGCGATGGGGTTCTGACTGTTCAGCTGATCACGCAACTGCTCACTCACCGTAGGCAGCATGGTGTAGTATTCATTGAGGTCGTTGCCGTTACGGTCCTGCTCATATATAGATAGGTTCGGCATGCGCGTGTACGCGATAGAAATCAGGTCACCTGAGTTCTGCTTGTTCTTCGTGTAGGTCATGTTGATGTTGGTCTCAATCTTGATACGATCAGAAACGAAGTAGTCCAGGTTCACACGCGATGTAAAACGGTCGAAGCCCTGTGCAATAACGGAGTTGGTCTGATGGTTGTAACCAGCACTGATGTGGAAGTTGGCTTTCTCACCACCACCACTGAGAGCTACGGTATGGCCATGCTGCCAACCCACCTTCTTGACGGCCTTCAGCCAGTCGGTGTTATTGTTGTACATTTCATACTCAGGGAAGCTGGGATCGTAGTTAATCTCAGGAATGTCACTGCGGGCATCACTCATTGAGGGATTGAAATACTCCTCCTTGAGCAGCATCGTGTACTCATCACCATTCAGCAGTTTGTAGCCATTAGGCTGGTAGTTACCGGTGATAGTGTATCTGTAGGTCACACGTGTCTTACCGCGGGCACCGCGCTTGGTCTTAATCTCGATGACACCGTTGGCGCCCTGCGAACCCCAGATGGCGGTAGCAGTAGCATCCTTCAGCACATCGATGCTGGCAATATCCTCAGGGTTAACGTTCAGCAGGTCAGCAAACTGCTCATCGTTGGCATTGTTGAAGTCGAACGGTCTGTCAACCTTCAGCACGTTACCATCGACGACAATCAGCGGCTCACTCGAGCCATTGATACTCGACACACCGCGCAGGCGCATCGATGTACCGGCACCGAGGTTACCCGAGTTGGCCACGATGTCCAGACCAGCGATACGTCCCTGCAGGGCCTCATCGACACTGGTGATGGCAAGACCTTCAAACTCCTTCATGTCAATACTCTGACGAGCCGTCGAGATTTCGTCCACAGGAATGGCGAGGCCGGAGCCCTGAGCTTTCTTCTTTGATGTAACGGTCACCTCACGGATTTGCGTGGCGTCCGACATCTTCACGGCGAACTTAGTCTTGTTAATAGGCAGTGTTACAGTCTTATAGCCCACAAACGAAACGCGCAGCTTATCCTTCGGATTCTTCAGTTTGAAGGAGAAGTTACCGTTCATATCGGTCACTGCCGAAGCCACGATACGGTTGGAGGCGTCAATCTCAACGACATTGGCCATCATCACGGGACCCATGTTGTCGGTCACCGTACCACTGATGATGTCGCCGGCCTTCTGCGCCTGAGCTAAGAAAGGTAAAAAGGTAAAAAGGTAAAAGGGCAAAAACCACCTCACCGCCTTTTTGGCCTTATCAGATATTATTCTCTTCATAAGTATATTCATAGCTTTACTGTTTTACTGTTTCACCTTTTTACTCTAACAGCAGCGGACGGTCAATCAGATGGATGACGGCTGAAGAGCTCGTCTCCAGCATCGTGGCCGAAGCAGCGTCCTTACCTTGATAGATATACTCACGTGCCTGCAGATTGTAGAGTTCAGGGTTGGTGGTGATGACGTGGTGCGTCGTATTGTTCGCCTTATCAACCTCATCCTGAATGGTCAGTGCGTTGTCAGTGAGCGTAGCCTTCAGACGATAGAAACGCTCGGTCTTCGCGTTCAGCTGACCGGTCTCGTAGTCACCGCTCTCAGGGTTGGCGCCAATATAGAGAGCATTATCCTGAATATGGTACTTCACGAACTCTGCAATCTTCTCAATAGCCTTCTTACGAGCCGTCAGCTCTTCATCGCTCACCTCCTCGTCAGCATCCTCATCCCAGTCGACGACGGGCAGTTTGCCAGCAGCCTGCAACTGGTCGATGCTCTCGTTGGTGGGCACATAGATTGTATAATGATAGGTATTGAAAATCGAAACATTAGTACCGCCGCAGGCATTGTTGCCTGGCTGGTGAATCTCCTCGAAGATGCCGCTGATATCCATCAGCTCCAGGAACTTCGAGAACTCTTCATGCTCGGCCAGGATGTCACGCACGGTCTTGCGTGTGCCCAGAATAGGCTGGTCCTCCAGAATGTAGGTCTTACCATTACCGCCCTTAGTCTGGTCGTAGATGAAGCTGACGGGAATGGGCGTACCCTCGTTTGTCTGGTAGCTACCCTCAACGGTCATGCCGTTGGCACCGTCTTTAACATTCTTGACACGCAACTCCGTACCGCCCTTGGTGCGATAGTACTCATGTCCGTCCTCAACATTGCCGATGACGATATGGGTATCCAGGATATCACGCAGACGGTTGACGATGACGTCGTGGTTGGTCTCCTTACGCAGGGAGTCGCCGATCTCGCCCGTCTCGGGGTCATAGTTCCAGACGCTGGCCCACACACGTTCGTTCTCCTTCTTCGTGGCATCATAGTGGAAGCGATAGAGCTGTGTGCGGTTCTTACCATACGACACAGGATCCACATACTCAAGCAATGCGTTGTTCGTAGGAATGAACAAGCTGTAATAGGCGTTCAGTGAATTCAGATATACATGATACTGGTTTTGGGTGATACCCCAGTCCAGGACCTTCATCGTCTCGTTAATCAAAGCGGGGAACGACACGCTGACGTAGGCCGTCGGCGAGAACACGCGGTTGGTCATGTAAACGGCACCGTTACAGCCGAGCCACACGCTGTCCACAAACTCCTCGGACACGCCCATGGGGTCGTTGGCATCGTTCAGGATGGTCTTGAACTTCGAGGGTACCGACGAAACGAACGACTGCAGCATGTTGTTGTTGATAAGCCTTACAATCACGTCGTCGGGCACTTTATCCCATGTGCCGTAGTAGTCCTTCAGCACGCGACCGGCGCCCTTCTCCCAATACTCGGTCATAGCCTCGTCGCTAGGCACCATGATGACACCCATATCGCGCTGCATGACAATGTTACCCTCCTCGCTGTTACGTCCTGCGTAATAAGCATTCCATTCAGGGTCGAACTTCAGCATGGCAGGCACGGGCTTGTGGTCAGGCGTCTCGTCGTTAGCCTCCTCGCCCTGCGACTTCTCCGAGAAGAAACGCTTCTGATAGACGGTATCGACATTGGCATTGTAGAGGTAGTTATACTGGCGTGTAACCGTCAGGTTCAAATCGGGATAGGGGGCGCAGAAGCGCTCCATCAGCTTGTTGAACATGCTCACCTGAGGTTTCGATGCAATCAGGTCGGCCATATTGGGCAGCGGCATAATAACATCTTTCATACGGTGAATGAAACCATTCGAGCAACGGATGTTCGGCTCCTCCACCTGCACGCCGTTTACGCTGGCATCACCAGGCTGGCGATGTGTCTCATGGTTGTAGATGAAGTCGTAGTCCTCGTTGGTGATGCGCTTGTTGGTCAGCTGCTTCTCAATGAACTGCACCAGGGGCACCGTTGTCTGGTCGTGCATACACACCATGTCGTTGCCGCTTTCACGGTAACGTGCCCAATAGGGATTGTCGGGCATTTCCTCGGGTTTCAGCACACGCACCGAGTCGTAGATGGTGCTTGCGGCATAGCGGCGCATGCACTCACCCTCACGAGGCGGCGTACCCTCGACATTCGAGAGACTGTTCAACTGAATCGAGTTGTTAATCATGCTGCCATAGAGCAGCAACTTCTTCTGTGACACCGACAGATCGTTGTAACTACGGACGCCCCAGCGGTTGTTCTGGTAGAAACGTTCGTAAGCGGCGTCGTCGGCCACGAAGAGCGTCTTCGAACCGGTCTTGGCCAGCACTTCGCGGTAGCCCAGTTCGTCAATCATCCGTACCGTCGTGGTGTAGTTGTCATGTTCACTCAGCCAACTGTAGATGCTCGAACCCCAGCCTTCCGGAGTCTTCTCATCCAAATCGTAGTCTGAGCAGCCGACAGCCATCAACCAGCAGCTGGCAGCCAACAGCCACCCGCCGACGGATAAAAGCTTCTTGTTTGTCTTCATACGTTGTGATTTTTAATTATGGTTTTTTAAAGTTCTTTTGTTTCAGGTAACCTTTGCAATTTGCGATGCAAAGATATAAAATATACGCGTAAGTAGCTTGTAGTTTTGTCCGAACGTCTTTCGCGTTCGTTATATATAATAGGGAAAAAGTTGCACGGGCTTGCGATTTTGTTTCAAATACGTCTCATCCTTTATTTTAAGGCCTTTTCAACGCATGCCTTGCAACAGAAAACACATAGCGGCCATCGGCCGACACCTGCGTCTCAAACTCTATGCCGGGACGTTCAAGGACTGTTGACATCTGGTCGCGAAGGCCCTCGCCGGTCAGCTTCAGGCTGGCCTCCTTCATGGTCCACAAACGGGTAAACGCCAGTGCAGGATTATCGGCATTGAACACCGTCCACTGTTCCGCTTCGCTCATGGTGTAGCGCACCAGTTCCTCGTTCAGCGGTCTCACCGTCTCCACGTCTATACCCGTTGGCTGGCTGTCCACGACGCATACCACCGCCTCGCGACAGTGGCTCAGACTGAAGTGTATGTCGGGATGCGCCAACAGCAGTGGCTTGCCGTGCGCCCCATAGCCGAACACTGGGTTCTCCGTGATGCCGTACACCTCGCGCAGTGCCCTCTTTAATAATAGGTACGCGAGGACACACTGCCTGCGCCCCAGTTCATGCTTGAAGCGCAAGGCCTTCTCACGGCGCTGCTCGCTTATCTCGGCGAGCCCCGCCGTGAGGTCAAAATCCCATATCCGGTCGTCAACATACACCATATTGTTGGCGAAGGTACGAAATTAAGAGGAGTTAAAAGAGTTGAAGGAGTTAAAAGGAGTTAAAGAACAACATACTTATCCGTTTTTTCACTATCTTTGCCCCCGAAAGAAACCTTTTACTAACAACCCTAAAACCAAAACATTATGGATTACAAGATTATCGACATCGAGGGCATCGGCGACGTTTACGCCGAGAAGCTCATGGCAGCAGGTATCAACAAGGTGAGCGAGCTGCTCGACAAGTGTGCTGCCCCCAAGGGCCGCAAGGAACTGGCTGAGGCCACCGGCATCACCGAGAAGCTCATTCTGAAGTGGACAAACCACGCCGACCTGTTCCGCATCAACGGCGTAGGCCCGCAGTTCGCCGAGCTGCTGGAGGCTGCCGGCGTCGACACTGTCAAGGAGTTCCGCCACCGCGTGGCCGAGAACCTGCAGCCCAAACTGGTGGAGATTAACGACCAGAAGAACATCTGCAACCGTGTGCCCGCCGTCAGCGAGGTACAGAAGATGATCGACCAAGCTAAGGAGCTGGAGCCGAAGATGACATACTAAACGGAAACGTGATTTTCGTATTTTCCTACACCTACTGCTGAACATCAGACAGTTACATACAAAAAGCGGTTCTCAGAGTTACACCCGAGAACCGTCTTTTCTTACACCCGCGACAGGCGGCGACCTACTCTTTCCGCTGTTTCAGATAATAGCCACGCACACCGTTCATGGCACCGTCGAGGAAGTGCTGGCGGTGCAGGGCGTGTCCCAGCTTCGAGAGCGAAGGCACATCAGAGGCCTTCAGCAGTTTGTGCAGGTGCTGCTGGATGTCGGTGGCTGTCATGAAGTACTCCTTCCGACGCTCGGCAGTGGCGAAGAGCGACGTCAGCAGCTCATCGACGGTTGACAGGCGCTGGTACGGACTGTTATGCTCCTGAATAAGCTGTTCATCGGCGTTGTCGAACCAATAGCGCTCCCCTTGTCGCAACTCCTCAACGGCCTGAGCAAACATCTGGCGGTAGGGCACGCGCCCCGACATATCAGCCTGTCCCGTCATCTCCACACACAGATAGCGGCGCGAGCCCGAGGGGTCGGTGAGCGGGTGCTGCTCGTTGGTGGTGGCAATGAACGAGCAGAGGCGCGGCGTCATCGTGTACTGGTCGCTGCGCATCTTGCGTACCTGCACGTCCTTCTCCGTCAACAGGCGCTTGATCTTCGCCTGCTCGCGGTCGGTCTTGGCGTTATACTCGTCGATGTTCACGAGCCACATGCGCCCCAGCACGCGCTCCACCTGCTCGGCATTATCCATCTTGATGTCGTCCATGTAATACTCGCGCATCGACGGCGGCAGAATATTTTTGCAGAACGTCGATTTCTTCATGGCCTGCGTACCGATGAGCAGCGGCACCACGGAGTTGCCGTAGTCACGGTTGAGGTTCAGCGCCTGTGCCACCATTGCCAGGAACCAGCGGTGGAACAGCTGCGGCCACTCGGCGAAGTCGGTCTTCAGACGGCGTGCATAGTCCTCGATGTAGTTGCGGCGACGGTCCCACGCCCCCACCCCACCGAGGAACTCCAGCACGGGGTTGTACTGCGGCACCAGCGACGACTGCACATACAGCTCGATGTCGATGGGCCAGCCCTCGCCGCCCTCCTGCATCTCCTCAAAGGCCAGTCGGCGGATATCGCGGTCGCTCAGCGGCATCCACTCCTTGAACACCTGGTCGCGACGACGGTACTCCGTCACCTGCTTCACCACATTATAGCGCAATTCATAGCGGCGCTCCAGGAACGAGCGGATATCGTGGGCGATACGCTCCTTCTGGTTCATCGCCGACACCTTCTTGCCACGATACTCCTTCGCGAAGGTCGTACGGAAGATACGTCGCACGACGTCCTCCGACAGCGTCACCCGCGACTGCCACAGCGTACGGCGCACACACGACTCCTCCTCCAAACACGCCTTGCGGCAGTAGCCCGCCAAAGCTGCCACCATCGCCTCGCCGTCGTCTACCGACGGGTAGTCGTCGAGGGCACGCCCCAGACAGGCATAGAACTCGCGCTGTATGCGGTCGCGCTCGGCATACTCCGGATACCAGCACACCGTGCCGTCGTCCTCGACCACCGCCTGCGTGTAGGGTTCCAGCGCTGCCAGCGTGTCGGCCATCACGGGCAATGCCTGAGCCTCGGGCTGGTAGTACAGCTGCGTGTCGCAGCTCATGCGGCACGAGGCCAGCAGCGGATCCTCCGACGGCTGCAGCTCGACGGCAGCCAGCGAACGATAGACGGCGACGGCCGTCTGCTGCCCTTCACGCAGCAATCGCTCGTAGTCGGCACGATCCTTCGGCTCACGACCATCGCTGTAAGCCACGCGGACCACCACCTTCAGCCGACGGCGGCTACTGCCGACGAATGCCAACAATGTATAAGGTACGCGAGACACGCGCTGGCGCATCTCACCAGCCTCAACCGTTCCCGACGGGCAGTCCACCTCCATCAGCAGCAGTCCCGTCATCTGTCGCAGGTCGTCAACGCCACCGCGACCGAACGTACCGCTGAACATCAGCAACGGCAGACTGTCGTCAGCCCCCGCCTCTATAGCCTCGGCATTTTTCGTCGAACGCATGCGCTCCACTACAGTTTCCAACTCGACGCTTACAGGACGGCCTGTAGCGCCTTTTCTTGTAATAACTTTTGAAATCTTCATAGTTCTCAAGTTTTTTAATTAAACATATTGTTATAATCTCTGTATTTTTCGTCTCACCAGTCAGACACCGCATCAACTCAGTCACACACCGCGGCAGCCAAGTAAAACACCGCACCGACCAAGTTAAACAACGCGTCTTTTCTGTTTCGCGCTGCAAATATACAACATTTCTTTCCTTTCTCCAAATCTTAAAACGGCCCTCAGAAGCCCAAAACAATGTCCGCGATTTTCTGAATTTGTTCCAAAATTTTTCTCCACTTTGGAAATTTAATTTTCTTAGAAGAAAAATCAGATTTCCAACTTTTGAACACCATTTTGGTACTTTCTGTAAATAATGTTAAATATCCATCAGGTGTAGGAACGAGGCATCATAAGTGCAGGAAAAGCGCATAAAAAAAGACCGCTAACTGCTTGGCAGTCAGCGGTCGGTGTAGGAAAAGCGGAAATTCGGTCAGAAATCGTACGTCTCGACGTACCCGTCGAACGCGAGATCCTTGGTATAACCCCTCTGCCGGAACAGGTCGAGGATAGCCTCCTGTTGCTCAGGTTTCAACAGCTTCTCACCGTGCTGTACGCGGTAGTAGAGGGTTCTGCTGCCCAAATACTGCTGTATGGCAACCCGCAGTCCCGCCATATCACAGAATCGCGTGTTGGCCAAGAGTTTGGTGAAACCCCACGCCATAGGCACAGGCTGTGCCGACTGAAAGAACGGGCACCCACCCTCCTGCTTCAGGGCTGCAGGGAACACGGCACGACCCCACAGTTCATCGCCACACACCTTGTCGGAAACAAGTGCCAGCAGGCACTCACTGCGTTGCGGACACTCCTTCAGGAAGCACCGACGGAAGTGTGCCGGCATCCGGCTAAAGTCCAGAATCTTCTCCATTCGCGCACCTTATTTATTATTGGTGCCACAAAGGTACCACTAATTCTGTAAACTGCCAAACATCCGTCAGCCTTTTCTGCGAAATATTACTAGCAGAAGAGACGCTGGTTGCCATTGCAAAAGAAGGAAAGGCCATCGGTGCCACCTCTATCGCTTTTATCAAGAAGCATGCGCTGAAATCCCCCAGTTCCGTCCAATACGCCATCAACACCCTATTAGACAAGCAGCTCCTGACCTACCAAAACGACGGACGCAGAAAGCGTTACAGCGTTTCCGACCGACTCTTGGAAATGTGAATCGGCAAGTCATATTGATTTCAAGAGAGATATATAACAGAAAAAACAGGCCGCGTCACAGCGAAGTGGCGCGGCCTGCGTTTGTCATGCGCGTACATTATTTATTCACATTGCAGGGAATAGTAATGATTGCATTCACTTTATGGCGGCCCTCGTACGTATATTTGTTATAAAACGGATCGTTATCAAGCGAGACCTCCTGACCGTCAACTTCACATTTATAGGCATCATGTGTCCTTCCTACGACTTTAACATACCAAGCCAATGTATGTGACTCGTTATTACCGAACAATTTCGGACTGGTCATCGTAACGGTGTAAATCTCATTATATTTATTCGGGCGATCCTCTATGTTCCAGGTATTGAAATCAGCCCACCACACGCGAACCAAGGCCTCGTCTTTCTCGAACTCATCAGCAGCCTGCTTAGAACCATAGTACAGTTCAGTTGTCATTTCCAATGCCTCACCATCACTTGCACGTCTTCCACTGACAGCGATCAAGTCCGAACCTATTTCTACAATTTTATCATTCTCGCCCATCACATGTAGCGAGTCAAGCACGTTAGTACCTGACGGCGAGACAAACCTTAGGTAAGTTTCATGAAACGAAGGCGTTACACCAACACCATCTTCACTGCTACTACATGCAATAAGCGATAACATCGTCAGCATGATAAATAGAATTTTATTTTTTACTTGCATATCGTTGAAGTTTTAAGTTTGTATCTGAAATTATTACTTATATTTCTTGTAATAGGATTTGCATTATCATCATAACACGGTCCTTCATCAGCATTCAAGACATCGCTAAGAAAGTATCCATTACGTTGACCACGCCAGCCCCAATTGCAATGAATGTAGATAGATTCATTGTTATTTTTTCTTGAGTGAATGTAACCATCCACTACCCATGCATGTCCATCAACGTACTTTCTTTTGAAGATATATATATGGTAGTATCTTCCAGATCCCTCCATATATATGATTCGATTACCTTTTTTGAGATCGTTCATTACGTTGATAGCATTGTAATCACTCATTCCAGTTGCATTGTAACCTAACTCTTTCATTTTCTTAATAGCATAGCCTTCACTAACAAAAGTATCACCCGCCCCATATTCTGCATTAAACATAACACCCCAATAACGCATTAAATTGGCTATTTGATATGTCAATTCTTTACTATATGGATTACCAGAGTTCACGCCGCATTCTGTCACAATATCAACCCAATTTATGGAACGTTGACGGGTGACACCATTATCAGACCATTCTATATGCTCCGGAAATCTTAAATAGGAGCATATTTGAGAAATCGCAGTTGGGACACATCCTGTGTAAGGGCCTGGACAAAATATTTTGTATTTTTCTTGATCCCACTTCGTATTTAGAAGAGGACGCATTACCTCAAATTTATCCGGCAAATTAGCAGAGGAGTTCCCATTATTGCCACCGCCCTGTTCTTCATCAGTTTTTAAACGTTCCCTATCTTCTATCCTACGAGTCGTTTCATTCTCAATTAGTGTATTTACAAAAGCGTCATAGCCATTGTTAGGTACGTCATCTTCATCAAATTTACCATCTTCGACATAAGCATAGACGGGTGTTTCCCGGTCATCAGAAGCTGCAAGGACAAATCCTCTATCGTTGTCGAAATTTACGACATAGAACAAAGAGTCCAAACTGACCGCATCAGCTATAGAACGGGTATCCCCTTTGTGGCAGCCGATTGCCTTAACTTCTGAAACCGTCAAGTCTCCTCCAAACGCCCTTGTTGTGCTATCGAATTGACCTACAAAATCCAAGGCATTCTGTTTTGCCTGTTCTGCAGTAATTCGGTGAGTCTTGGGCATCGCAAGAGAATCCCCTGCCTGTTCTTCACAGTCCGAACAAGACATCATTGTGGTTAGCATGCTGCAAATAAAGGTGGCGACAAAAAACACCATTTAATTGATTTTTGGTCATGTTGATTAATTATAGTTTTAAGTTATTGATAAGTCTGAACACTCAACTTTTATTCATTGTTTCCGTGCAAAATTAGGAAAAAATTTTATTCCCGCCAAATATTTAGAAAAAAAATCTTCTTACACCTATTTTATTGCTTGAAAACAAAGATTCATTCCGAATATTTCTTCAATTACAAGCAAAATCACCCATCAAGTGCTACTATAAAAAATATCTTACATAGGATAATCACGTACTCTTCAGGCTGATCCATTAGTAATATCTGCTTCATAATAGTAATCTATTTATTCTGTCGGCAATAGCACTAAGAAATAGCTAATAAAATATAAAAACATGGCATTACAACTTCGTTATGTTGCAAGTTTGAGAAAGATTATGCATTTTTGCATTATGCATTTTTGAATAACACGATTAAACAACAGATAATAAAACAGTTAAGGCATTATTACGACTGAAGAAGTACTTATTCAAGATATATATAACAGAAGAAACAGGCCGCGTCACAACGAAGTGGCGCGGCCTGTTTAAGGGTGACAGAGGGTGACAGAAGGGTGACAGGTCTGTACTTTCTACTTCTTCTTGAAGATTATGAATGGAAAGTCCATGACTTTTGCTTGAATTTTCTCGAAAATTCAAGCAAAAGTCATGGAGTATTACAAGAAAAGCATGAGGCTGTGTGAGAGACTCGTGGGGCAGTACGAGAGACTCATGGCGTCTTGAGGAATGCTTGTGGCCAGTTGACGAGATAGAGCTGCTCGGTTGCGCGGGTGAAGGCGGTATAGAGCCAGTGGTAGTACTCGGGCGTCATCATGTCGGCAGTCATATAGCCCTGATCCACATAGACATGCGCCCACTGGCCACCCTGGGCCTTATGGCAGGTGACGGCATAGGCAAACTTCACCTGCAGGGCGTTATAGTAGCGGTCTTCCTTGACTTTCTTCATGCGTTCATCCTTACGGGGTATGTCGGCATAGTCGGCGAGCACACGCTCATAGAGCTGCTGTTGCTGCTCGCGAGTGAGTGCCGGGGCCTCGCTGCTGAGGGTGTCAAGCAGGACGGTGGCGGTCAGCTCGTAGTCGTCGTAGTCGGGAAACGACAGCGTCACCTCAGCAAAGCGGAAGCCGTGCTGCTCGTGAACGTGACGGAAGCGCCGGACGACGGCAATGTCGCCGTTGGCTATGAAGTCCATCGCCGGGGTTTCGCCGCCTTCACCTTTCGACTGTGGACTGGGCGGCAGGACACTGTAGTTGTTCTTCACCACCATGAGCCGGTCGCCACGACAGAGTTCGTCCTCGCAGTCGAGAATGGTGCGACGGATGCCCTCGTTGTAGATATTGGCCCGCTTGTTGCTACGGGTGACGACGATGGTGCCGTCGTGCCCTGCACGGCTGTAGCTGGTGGCAAGCTGTTCTATGAGTTCGTCGCCAGGTACCACGCGAACATCGGGGAAACCGACATCAATCTTGAGCTTCTGACCACACCAGTCGTCGCTAATGGCCGATATGGCGGGCTGTCCGGCCAAGTCAGCACCCGAGGACTGACGGCTGAGCATGCGGATGTTGGTAGCGTTGTAGAGAATGCCCGACTCGGCAGCCTGACGGAGCACTTCGTTGAGGGTTGCTTCATAGACACGGAGACCGTAGCCGCGCAGGCAGTCGGCACTCAGGGCAGGACTCTCGGTCTCGCCGACAGGCGGCAGCTGTGCGTGGTCGCCGATAAGCAGCAGGCGACAGCGCTGACCGCCATAGACGAACTGGAGCAGGTCGTTGAGCAGCGAAGAGTGAAGACCGAGGAGCGAGGAGTCCGAGGAGGCGTCGCTGATCATCGAGGCCTCATCGACCATGAAGAGGGTGTCCTGAGCTGCGTTGTAGTTGAGCGTGAAACCGCCTTCAAGCGACTTCTGACGGTAAATGCGGCGATGAATGGTATAGGCGGGCTGTCCGGCATAAAGCGAGAAAACCTTGGCTGCACGCCCCGTAGGCGCCAGCAGCACGATTTTCTGTTTGAGAGCAATCATGGCACGAACAATAGCGGCAGCAAGCGTCGTCTTACCCGTACCGGCTGCACCTCGGAGAATCATTACAGAGGGGTAAGAAGTGCCTGTGAGGAAATCGGCAAAGACACCGATGGCACGCTCCTGTTCCAGCGTTGGCGGAAAGCTAAAAGCTTGTCGTATAGTATATTTTAACTCATCAGTGACCATATTTCCAAATAATATTTGTACCTTTGCACAGTTTTTACAACGCAAAGGTAATAAAAATATCGGAATGAGCGTCACAAACCAACCAATAATTAGCACCGGGAAACAGCGATTAACCATCCGACTCAGCCGTAACAGCCTGTCGTTCTCGGCATTCACCACCGCCACAGAGCAGGATAATCCCATCCTGTTCGAACCCTATGTGGTAAAAAGCGGCATCTCAATGGCCGCCAACCTACGCGAAGCGCTCAAGAGTGCCGAGCTGCCCACGATGGGCATCAGGAAGGCGCGCGTCATGGTGGACGCACCCGTGCTGATGACACCGGTAGAGCAGTTTGACGAGAACACGATGGCCGAGGAGTATCACCACGCCTATCCGCAAACAGAGCAGGAGACGGTGCTCTACAACATTCTGCCCGACCTGAACGCAGTGGCCGTCTTTTCCATGAACCGCGACCTGAAGATGGTTATCAGCGACCACTTCGAGGACGTGCAGTTCATAGCCGCCCTGACACCCGTTTGGCGTCATCTGTATCAACGTTCGTTTACTGGACAACACCAAAAGCTATACGGCTATTTCCATGACAAGAAAGTCGATGTCTTTGCGTTCCGCCAGAACCGGTTCAAGTTCTGCAACCAGTTCGACACCAATCACGCTCACGATGCCCTTTATTTCCTGCTATACGTTTGGAATCAGTTGATGCTGGACGTCGAGAAGGACGAGATGCACCTGGTGGGCGACATTCCCGAACAGGAATGGCTCGTCGGGGAAATAAGAAAATACATCCGGAAGGCTTACATCATCAATCCGTCGGCCGACTTCAACAGGGCTCCGGCGACACAAATCAAGAACATGCCCTTCGACTTAATGACGCTGTTTACGAAGGGGAGATAAAAAGGCTATAGGTTAGAAGTTAAAGAGATGAGGATAATAACAGGAACATACAAGGGACGACACTTCGATATACCACGCACCTTCAAGGCAAGGCCCACGACGGACTTTGCCAAGGAGAACATCTTCAATGTGCTGACAGGCTATATCGACCTCGACGGTGCCACAGCCCTCGACCTCTTCTCAGGCACAGGCAGTATCACGCTGGAACTGCTGTCGCGCGGCTGTAGCCGTGTGGTCAGCGTCGAGCAGGACCGCGACCACCACAGGTTTATCACGGATTGTTTGAAGAAGTTGGGCACCAACGTATGTCTGCCCCTGCGCGGCGATGCATTCCGTTTCATCAAATCGTGCAAACAGCAGTTTGACTTCATCTTTGCCGACCCGCCTTACGCCCTGAAGGAGCTGCCACAGATACCGCAACTCATTTTCGACCATAACCTGCTGAAGGAAGACGGCATCTTCGTCTTCGAACACGGCAAGGACAACGACTTCTCGCAGCATCCGAACTTTGTGGAGCATCGCAGTTACGGAAGCGTGAACTTCAGCATCTTCAGGAAAAGGTAAAAAGATATAACGAAGAAAAATCAACTAAACCAATAACATGTTATCATTATTACTTTCATCTATCCTAATCATTAACGAAATCATGGCGTCGAACGCCGGGGCTGTGGTAAACGAGGAACCCGTTTTCAGCCCAGCCTACAACTTCGACAGCTGGATTGAGGTGTATAATCCAGGCGACCAAGCTGTGAACCTGGCCGGCATGTATCTGAGCAACAGCGAGGATAGTCTGAAGTTCTGGAAGATGCCCACCAACATGGGCAGTATACCTGCCAAGGGCTTTAAGACCATCTGGTTAGGTTCCAACGACATCAAGACCACACAAGCACCATTCAAGCTTGACTGCGATGGTGGCACCATCTACCTAAGCGATACTGAGGGCAACCTCATCGTCAAGCAAGAATATCCTGAAGGCAAAAGCCGTACATCATGGGCCCGCAAGACCGATGGCGGCGAGGAATGGGGGTGGACAGCCGACGTCACACCAGGCAAGAGCAACAAAGGGGCAGTATTTGCAGAGGAGCGACTTGACCCGCCTATTGTCAGCCAAGGCAGTACGCTGTTCGAGAATACGCTCAGCGTGAAGGTCGACATTCCTGAAGGAGCCACACTGATGTACACTACCGATGGTAGTATGCCAGAGTTGCTTCCCGATGGAGTATCACCCTGGCAACAATGGATTAAGAATGGTGACTGCGAAGGCACTTCGAACGTTTCCCTGCTGGCACGCAACTACAATATCAGTGGCGACAAGAACACCATCACGGCCGGCATTGGCGTCGACGGATCACGTGGCATCAAGGTCACATGCAGCAAGAACGCCCAACAAGACCATGAGGCTCAGCTCTTTGTCTATACTCCCGACCACATCTGGAAAACCGGTGAGAGATACCGTTTCCACATGATGGTTCGCGCCGACAAAGCAGCCCGCATGACAACCCAGACGCACACCACACCACATAACTTCATTGCAAACAACATGTTTGATGGCAAGACCTACGATGTCGGCACCGAGTGGATGGCTATCGATTTCGAGGGCACCATCACCGATGAGCAGGTAGGCAAGGAGGTTAAAACAGTCAATAACGGTTGGTGGGGAAGCTATGAGGAGATAACCTACAAGGACATGCGAGCCATCGCCTTCAACCTGAATGTCGACAAGTTGGACAATACGTTCTATTTCGATAACGTATCATGGGAGACACGTGACTACAGTATCTCCAGCGAAGAAAATACTGGCGGAAACATTAAAATCTCTGAGACCACTAACCTCACTTTCCGTCTCTTCAAGGACGGTTATCTGCCCAGCGTTCCCGTAACACGTTCATATATCAAGACTTCGAATAAGTACACGTTGCCCATTGTCTCCATTGTGGGCAGTCAGGATTACTTTACCGACCCTGACTACGGCTTCGACTGCGACGGCAACGGCAAGAACGGCAAGACCGGCAACGGACAGAACGTGAAGAGAAACTACAATCAGGAGTGGGACCGTCCCGTCAACTTCTCATATATCAGCCCCAGCGGAGAGATGCTCTTCAATCAGGACGTCAACATCAAGGTGTCGGGCGGCTGGACACGCTCACAGCGCTTCCGCTCCTTCAAGCTGAAAGCCAGCAAGATATTCGACGGACAGAACCGTTTCGACTATTCGTTCTTCCCACAGAAGCCCTATACCCGTAACAAGACGCTATTGATACGCAACGGCGGCAACGACATCTGGAACGGCCACAGCGCCCGTTTCTTTGATGCAGCCCTCGAGACCGTCATCCAGCGCTCCGGCATCGACGTCGACGTGCAGTCGTACGTGCCCGTTATAGAATATGTAAACGGACAGCTGCGTGGTGTGCTGAACCTGCGCGAGCCCAACAACGACGATTTCGCCTATGCCAACTGGGGCTATGACGACGAGGAACTCGACGCCTTCGAGAACCTTGAGATGAAGAACGGCGATAACGTTGCCCTCAACCGTATCTTCGAGCTCGCCAAGAACATTAACGACGAAGGTGCCTACGACGAACTGAAGACGCTGCTCGACATTGACGAGTTCGCCAACTATATGGCTACCACCATGTTCCTCGATAACGACGACTGGCCCAACAACAACATGAAAGCTTACCGTAGCCGTAACGACGGACGCTACCGCTTCGTCAGTTTCGACCTCGACTACGCTTTTGCCCTGCGCAATTTCAATTCCGACAAGTATAACGGTATCGACGACCCCTTCACCTACTTCCTACGCTTCAAGGATGCCAGCACCGTCAATGGTGAGAGCAACAAGAACCGCGAGGTGGTGCGTCTGCTGCTGAACCTCATGAACCACAACGAGTTCCGCCGCAAGTTCATCGACACCTTCTGTCTCGTGGCTGGTAGCGTCTTTGAGCCGACACGTACTGGCAAGATTGTCGACGAGCTGCTGGCCAAGGTTAAGCCCATGTGCGACCTCATGAAGCAACAGGGTCTTAACGAAGGACATAACCCACAGAACGCTGCCAACGACATCAAGAACAAGCTGAGGGACCGTTCCAAGAATCTGACTGACTGCCTGCAGAAGAAGTTCACAAACGCCAAGCTCTCCGGTGTCACACGCCAGGTTGTCACTTTAAATGCCAATACCAACGGAGCCCACCTCTACGTCAATGGTCTCGAAGTGCCCTACGCTGACTTCAATGGCCATCTCTTCACCCCTGTTACCCTGAAGGCGGAAGCCCCTGCCGGTTACCGCTTTGCCGGATGGAAACAGGGCAACAATATCATCAGTTCTGATGCCGAGATGAGCCTGCCCAGCGGTAGCACTGTCAAGCTCACGGCAACCTTTACCAAACTGAGCGACAGCGAGATAGCCAAGCAAGGTATCACGCCCGTACGCATCAACGAGGTGAGCGCCAACGACGGTCTCTATGTCAACGACTACTTCAAGCGCCAGGACTGGGTGGAGCTCTACAACACCACAGACGAGGATATCGATGTCGAAGGTATGTACCTGACAGACAATCCTGAAGATAAGCCGAAGAAGTACCAGATCAAGAAGAGCGAGAGTCAGGCTTCTACCATCATCCCCGCACACGGTTTCCTCATTGTCTGGTGCGACAAAAAAGACCCATTGTCACAGCTCCATGCTTCATTCAAGCTCGATGCTGACGGCGACGAGCTGCAGTTGATGGCTGCCGATGAGTCGTGGACCGACCGCTTTGTCTATACCGCTCACGAGAAGGACCAGACCGTAGGACGCTATCCTGACGGCAGCAACAATGTCTACGTCATGAACATTCCCACCATCGCTAAGACCAACGTCATGTCAAGCTACGCCGTCGATGTACAAGAAATCATCACGGGCATCAGCGAGACGATGGCCGAGCAGCGTGAAAGCGATGACAGGATATTCAACCTGAAGGGCCAGGCCGTACAGGGAACCCTCACGCCAGGCATCTACATCAAGAACGGCAAAAAGATTATTGTGAAATAAGCTAAGACTGCAAATAGCCTAACGCTACATCACAGGTGCCAACAGGCGCACCAGCGACTCCCAGAGTCGCACGAAGAAGCGGGGTCGGATGCGTTCAGACAATGAAGCGAGCGCCACCGACTCCGCTTCATCTTGCAGGAATATCTCCTTCACACGCTGCGTCACTTCCTCGCCATACATAAAGAGATTGGCCTCAAAGTTGTTCTCGAACGAACGGAAATCGACGTTCGTAGAACCACAGGTGCAGACGCTGTCGTCGCAAGCCATCAGCTTCGAGTGTAGGAATCCTGCCATATAGAGTCTGACAGCGATGCCGGCCTGCTGAGCCTCACGCAGATAACTGCGTCCTGCCCATTCCACGAACCACGAATCATTCCTCTGGGGCACTAACAGGCGTACGTCGACGCCAGAGGCTGCAGCGGTCTTCAGGGCAAAGAACACGGGCTCCGTAGGCAAGAAGTAGGGCGTCTCGATATACACATACCGCTTTGCGCCCAAGATGATACGCACGTAGCCCTGCATAATCTCGGGATAGGGCACGACGGGACTACTGGTGACGGTCTGAAGGAGCACCTCCTCCCCTCGGGAGGGGCTGGGGGTGGGTTGATAGTATTTACGGTCGCTGAGCAAGGTACGGTCGACAAAATACCAGTCGATGAGGAAAGCACGCTGCAGGGAATAGACTCCCATGCCCGTGACACGCACCATCGTGTCGCGCCACAGGAGCGCTCTTCTTTCTTCTCTCCCCTCTCTCCTCTTTTGTCCTTTCACATACCGCTCTGCGATGTTCATGCCACCGATATAGCCCACGCTGCCATCGACAACGATAAGTTTACGGTGGTTACGGTAATTCGCCTTGCTGGTGAACGAGGGGAAACGTACGGGCAGGAACGGCGACACCTCTATGCCCTCTTCGCGCAGACGCTCGAAGAAACGGTTCTTGACGCTCCAGCAGCCCACGTCATCGTAGATGAGCCGCACCTCCACCCCACTCCGCGCCTTCGCTATCAGGGCATCGCAGACAAGGCGTCCCAAGGCGTCGTCCTCGATGATATACATGTCGATGTGGATATGGTGCTGGGCCTCCGCGATGTCACGCAGCAGTCGGGGGAAGAATTGATAGCCGTCGGTAAGCAGTTCAACGGAGCTGTCCTTGAACGGCAAGGAGAAACTCTCGCTGATGAACAGGTCTATGAGGGGTTTATACTGCTCAGGCAGATGCAGGTCCTGCTGTTCCACGAAGCCCAGCATCGAGCGTTTCGACAGCTGGTCGAGCTCTCGCTGGTTGATGACACGCTCCTTGCGTGTGTTCATGCCGAAGAAAAGGTAGAGCACGATGCCCACTACGGGAACGAACCAGATGACCAATGCCCACGCCATCGTCTTCGCCGGCTGACGGTTGTCCATCACAACGTGTATGACGGCCACCACTGCGATGATGTAGTAGAGAACTACCAGTATGAGGTTCAGGCTATTGGACATTCGGATTATTAGACAACTAGACGGTTAGACAATTTCTGACTATGGGATGTCTATGAGTTTATGCGTCTGTAGCGAGAGACGCCACTTGGGATGCTGCTTGATATACGCCACGCAGGCTTGTATGACGGTCTTGTTACGCTCCGCATCGCCTGTGTCGCAAGGCTGGAGATAGAGGAGCGGCTTTGAAGAAAAGACGAGAGATGAGAAATGCGAGAGATATGCTTCCGGATCTGTATTCTCGTCGAACACGACTTTCAGTTCGTCAGGTTGCCTCCACTCGCCACTCGCCGGCAACTTATCGCCAAGTACTTTCGGCGATACCGTCAGCCAGTCGAGGTTCTTTGGTGCTGGCCGTGTGCCGTTGCTCTCCATGGCCACCTCATAGCCGTGCCGGTGCAGCAGGTCGACAAACGCTTCATCTACCTGCAGCGTCGGCTCGCCTCCTGTCAGGACGACAAGAGGGCTGAGGGCTGAGGGCTGAGGGCCGAGGCTGTTTATCTCCATGACAATCTCCTCTGCCGTCATCTCACGGTACGTGTCGAACTCCGTGTCGCAGAACGGGCAACGCAGGTTGCAACCTGCAAAGCGCACAAACACCGCAGCCCGTCCCGTATTCCGTCCCTCGCCCTGCAGCGAGTAGAACATGTCGTTAACTCTCACTTCTTAATACTAAATTTCGTACGTAGCGATATTCCCTTCACTCTCCTGCACGGTGGCCTTATAGCAGCAGGGCACGCGCTCCACCACCCAATGAGCCAGGTTCTCGGCCGTGGGGTTGAAGGGCAGCACGTCGTTCAGCACCTGATGGTCAATAGGATCCTTGACCAGTCGTTTAATCTCGCTGAAGTCGATGACCATACCGTTGCGGTCGAGTGTCTCCGACTTACAGAAGACGGTGATCATCCAGTTGTGACCGTGTACACGCGTACACTTACTCTCATAGTCGAGGTCGAGCCTGTGACAGGCTGAAATCTCAATACGTTTCTCGATGTAGTACATAGACATTTTCCGTTTTAGACAATGACCTCGCGACCCAGCCTTTTGGCCAGTGCTTCGCAGAGTTCTTTGGTTTCCTTATGTTCTTGTAATAGTTGCATGCTTTGTTCCATACTCAGCCCCGGGGTGCGCAGTTCGCGCACAATCTCCTTCATGCGGGCTTCTACCAGCTGCAGACGGTAGGTCATCACCAGCTGTTCCACGCGCTGTCGCAATGAGCCATCGCGCTCCGTCACGATGAAGCGTCCCGTCAGCTGGTGACGGTCCACGGCCAACTGTGTAGCCAGTTTACTCACCTCGATGTCGGGGTGGTTGGTAAAGTAACTCAAGGCGCGGAAGCCTTCCTCACCGCTATGGGCCACCGCCTCAGCCAGTATCTGGTTATACAGCGGATTAGCAAACGTCAGCTCGTCCTGTCCCAGGTCGTAGTCGATGTACTGGGCCACATTGAACGAGATGGTCTGTCCGTCCTCCGTCTCTATATTGTCGTAGATGACTTCCTCGCCGTGGCGCACCACCTCTCTGATGAGCAGGGTCTCGCACCCCCCCCCTACCCCTCCCGACGGGAGGGGAGACTGAATACCATGTAGGGACTTTTCTGCAGCAGAAGTATCTGCTCTCTCCTCCCCTTGGGAGGGGCTGGGGGTGGGTTGTTCCCGCTCCTTCCTGATATAGCCGTTCATCGACTCCATCAGCGTCTGCTCCTTCAGTCCCAGTCGGGCGGAGAGCTCGGTGAGATAGGTGGAGCGCAGGATGGTGTCGGGAATGACGGAGATGCTCTTGACGATGCCGCCGATGGCCTCCGAGCGCTTCACGGGGTCGTTGACGCCCTCCACCGTCAGTCGTGTCTTGAAGGCAATGAAGTCCGTCTGGTTCTCGTTGATATATTTCTTCAGCTCCTCTGTCGAGTGCTTGCGTGCGAAGGAGTCGGGGTCGTCGCCATCGGGCAGCAGCAGCACCTTGATGTTCATGCCCTCTTGAAGCAGCATGTCGGTGCCTCGCATGGCAGCGTGGATACCGGCCTCGTCGCCGTCATATAATAAGGTAATGTTGTTCGTAAATCGGCGCAGCATCTTGATCTGGTAGATGCTCAGGGCCGTACCTGAGTTGGCCACCACATTCTCGATGCCTGCTTGGTGCATGGCGATGACGTCGGTATAGCCCTCGACCATGAAGACGCGGTCCTCCTTCACTATCTGCTTCTTGGCCTGATAGATGCCGTAGAGCTCGCGCTCCTTGTGGTAGATGTCCGAGTCGGGCGAGTTGACGTACTTCTGTGCCACGCCCTTCGTTCTGGCGTCAAGCACACGACCGCCAAAGGCCACCACCTTGCCCGAGACGTTCAGCCAGGGGAAGATGGCACGCCCGGCATAGCGGTCGTACATGCCCCGTTCGTTCTCTATGCAGAGGCCCGTCTTCACCAGGAACTCCTTCTGATAGCCCTTGGCTGTGGCTGCTTGCGCCAGTGCATCGCGCTTCTGCGGCGCATAGCCCAGCTGGAACTTCTCGATGATGTCATCGCGGATGCCGCGGCTACGGAAGTACTGCTTGCCGATGGCCAGTCCGTCGGGGTCGTTCTTCAGCGTGTCGTGGAACCAGTCGCGGGCCCACTCGTTGACGATGAACATCGACTCGCGCTCGTTCTGCTCGCGCCGTTCGTCGTCAGTCAACTCCTTCTCCTGCACCTCGATGTTATACTTCCGTGCCAACCAGCGCAGGGCCTCGGGGTAGGTTATCTGCTCGTGCTCCATGAGGAAGCCGGCTGGCGAACCGCCCTTGCCGCAGACGAAGCAGTGGCAGATATTCTTCGAGGGCGACACCATGAACGACGGGTTCCGGTCGTCGTGGAACGGGCACAGGCCTTTGTAGTTCACGCCACTCTTCTTGAGTGTCACGAACTCGCTCACCACGTCGACAATCTGCGCCGCGTCGAGAATCTTGTCTACTGTCGCCCTGTCAATCATTGGCACAAAGGTACAAATAATAAATGAAAAATGAGAAATGAGAAATGAGAAATTTCATCCGTTTTAAGTTTTTTACCTTTTTACTTTTTTACCTTTTTGCTTTTTTTACTATCTTTGCAGCCGGAACCTAAAACAAGAGATTATGAATAAGACCATCACTACCATCGCTGCTGCAGTCTGCCTCACCTTGGCCACCGGCTGCACCCATAGCCAACAGCCAACGGCCAACAGCCAGCTGCTGACCACCCCCGGCAACCCCTTCATGCCCCTGTGGGAGCATATCCCCGACGGCGAGCCCTACGTCTTCGAGGACCCCGACCAGCCGGGCAAGCAGCGCGTCTATGTCTATGGTTCCCACGACGACATCATCACCGACTACTGCGGACGCGACCAGGTCGTCTGGTCGGCTTCCGTCGACAGCCTTAACAACTGGCGCCTCGACGGCACCATCCTCGTGGTCGACAAGAACGCCAAGGGCGAGTCCTTCGACTCCGCCGGCACTGCCGACGTGCTCTTCGCACCCGACGTGACGATGACCGTCGACAAGGACGGCAAGAAGACCTACTACCTCTTCCCCAACGACCAGGCTGGCGGGCGTAACGGTCTCATCGCCAAGAGCAGCCGTCCCGACGGGCCCTTCGAGGTGTGCAACTGGAGCAACGACAATCCTAATGTGGCCGACGGCGTGCTGCAGTTCGACCCCGCCGTGTTCGTCGACGACGACGGCCGTGTCTACGGCTACTGGGGCTTTGAGCGCTCCTACGCTGCCGAGTTCGACCCTGCCACCATGGCCACCGTCAAGCCCGGCACCCAGATTGTTGAGGATATGATTAGCGGACGCAACCAGGAGGGACGCTTCAAGTTCTTCGAGGCCTCCTCCATCCGTAAGATTAAGGACAAGTACGTCTTCATCTACAGCCGCTTCACCGAGGACGGCGAGTTCGGTCTGCCCACCAGCAACTACACCCTCGCCTACTGCTACGGCGATGCGCCCCTCGGTCCCTGGACCTACGGCGGCACCATCATCGACGGCCGTGCCCGTGAGAAGGACGAGCAGGGAAACGTCATCGCCTCAGCGACACCCGACGGCAACACCCACGGTTCCATCTGCGAGATTGGCGGTCAGTGGTACGTCTTCTATCACCGCCAGACGGGTACCGACGAATTTGCCCGTCAGGCCATGGTAGCGCCCATCACCGTCAAGGTCGAAGAGGGCAAAGGCGGTAAGGTCGAAATCTCCGAGGGCGAATACAACAGCGAGGGCTTTGCCCTGAATGGACTCAACCCCTTCGAGCGTCACTCTGCCGGCATCGCCTGCTGGTACACCGGTCCCAAGCCTGCCACCCACGAGTGGCCTAACAACACGTTCTTCGGCTCCTACGTCGCTGCCGGCTATGGCGGCGAGGCCGGACAGACCAAGGCCGAGGCACTGGCCACCACAGCCAAGTACAACGATCCCTACAATCTAAAGTACAACACCAACGATGTCATCAACAATACCGATGGCTCCATCGTTGGCTACAAATACTTCAACCTCGACGGCATACAGGGCCACAACGACGTCCGCCTGCTGCTCAGCGCCACGCCACTGGGCATCGACGGCACCATCGACATCCTGGCCGACCGTCCCTGGACGTCACAGGGAGGCAAGCTCCTGGG
>Ga0247611_10001448_pt1 | contig 42050 bp, 33 predicted proteins | sample 177DNAGHGhighgp2_FD_192422 | JGI IMG/M metagenome (GOLD analysis project Ga0247611, IMG submission 192422) | Sheep rumen microbial communities from Palmerston North, Manawatu-Wanganui, New Zealand - 1770 DNA GHGhigh gp2 | ecosystem: Host-associated > Mammals > Digestive system > Stomach > Rumen... | reverse complement strand
CGAGAACGCTCTTGATGCCTTCTTCGCGAAGGGCTTTCAATGCTTGTGAACCAGAGTAGTCAAACTCTCCTGCTTGTCCGATCTTCAAGGCACCCGATCCGAGTACCAACACCTTTTTCAGTTCTTTTTTCATTTTTTGGGTTGATTTTGTATCCTTGTTCTTAAATCGCGTGCAAAGATACGATGTTTTTCGGAAACCACCAAATTTTGATGCTTGCTTTCGTGTTAAATTTGCACGTTTTTGATGCAATTTCCCATAATTAAATTTTAACGGCATATTTATGCACTTTGAGCAGCCCGCACCCCGACTTTCATGACCTCAGACTCCGACTTGGCAGGCTTCGGCTCTCACGCCTCATGCCGATGCCTACTATGTCTTACGCTGATGCCTCGCATGCTTGATGCCGATGCCTTCCACTATATAGCGCCAGGCATTTCCACGGAGGTTGCTGACTATTCCCGTCAGCCGCGCCGTCCGCCAGAACGAGTGAAGGTCTGTGGCTTGCTCTTGGAGGCCGTCGCGCCAAATGTGTACAAACATAACATTGTAACAATGTAACTTTGTAACATTAAGCCCCTGCCGATGTGCAGACCACTAGTTTATAAATATATAATAATTATAATTATTATATATTCTAATATCCCTACATCCACAATTTGAAAATCCTTAATGTTACATTGTTACAAAGTTACAATGTTACAAGACATTGTCTTTTCTTGCGTTCACTTCCGAATTCGGCGGAATCTTACAAAAGTGCCCCTTATGCGATGCTAAAATTTGGAGGTTCCAAATATTATTCGTAACTTTGCAGCACAGTTCATGAATGGGTTGAAATGAATAACGAGATATTGAGCCAACTGAATGAGAGTCAGCGCATTGCGGTGGAGTACTGCGACGGGGCGAGTCTGGTGATTGCGGGAGCAGGATCGGGGAAGACGAGGGTGCTGACGTATAAGATCGCGTGGCTGCTGGAGAAAGGAAAGGAGCCTGGAAATGATCCGATCAGGCCGTGGAATATATTGGCGCTGACGTTTACCAACAAGGCAGCGCGCGAGATGAAGGAACGCATAGGCCGGCTGGTGGGAGAGGAAGAGGCGAGATACCTGCAGATGGGCACATTCCACAGCGTGTTTGCACGCATTTTGAGGGCAGAGGCAGAGAAAATCGGCTATAATCCAAACTTCACCATCTACGACCAGAGCGACGCACGGTCGCTGGTGAAGACAATCATCAAAGAGATGGGTCTCGACGACAAGGTATACAAGCCCTCGTCGGTGGCCGACAGGATATCGATGGCCAAGAACCACCTGCTGCTGCCGCAGGCCTATCAGCAGAGCGCATGGGCCAGTGACGATGCCAGCCAGAAGCGCCCGCAGGTGTCTAATATATATATAAGGTACGCGCAAAGATGTCAGCAGGCTAATGCGATGGATTTCGATGATCTGCTGGTGCAGACGTGGGTGTTGTTTCAGAACCATGAGGATGTCCGGCGGAAATACGTTGAGAAGTTCCATTTCGTGCTCGTCGATGAGTATCAGGACACGAACTTTGCCCAGCAGGCCATCGTCTATCAACTCACAAAGGAGCGCCAGAAGGTGTGCGTCGTAGGCGATGATGCCCAGAGCATCTACTCCTTCCGTGGGGCGAATATCGATAACATCCTCAACTTCCAGAGCCAATACACCAACGCCAGGCTCTTCAAACTCGAGCAGAACTACCGGAGCACGCAACTCATCGTGCAGGCTGCCAACTCGCTGATACGGCGTAATGAGCGGCAGATACCGAAGAACGTGTTCTCGAAGAACGAGCACGGCGAGCGGCTGCAACTGAAGCCAGCCTATTCGGACAAGGAGGAGGCGATGATCGTGACGCAGGACATCAAGCGGCTGCGGAAGCAGGATCACTGCAACTGGAGCGATTTTGCCATCCTCTACCGCACGAACTCGCAGAGCCGGTCGTTTGAGGAGCAGATGCGTAGGGACAACATCCCGTATCGCATCTACGGCGGCCTGAGTTTCTACCAACGCAAGGAGATCAAGGACGTGATTGCCTACTTCAGGCTGATTGCCAACCCCAATGATGAAGAGGCCTTCAAGCGCATCATCAACTATCCGTCGCGCGGTATCGGCGACACCACCATCGGTAAGATTATCCAGACGGCGCAGACCTATGGGGTGAGCCTCTGGCAGGTGATCAAGGAACCCGTACTGTTCCCCATGGATGTGAGCAAGGGCACGATGACGAAGATTCAGGCGTTCCGCGAACTTATCGAGGGCTGGATAGGGCGTATCAATACGGAGGATGCCTACACGCTGGGCCACGATATCATCATGACCTCCGGCATCAGCAAGGATATCTACTCGGGGCGCAACCCGGAGGATATATCCCGTCAGGAGAACCTCGAGGAGTTTCTCAGCGGCATGCAGGACTTCGTGGAGAGCCGCAAGGAGGAGGATATGGGGGATGAAATCTATCTGCCGGACTTCCTGCAAGAGGTGGCGCTGCTGACAGACCTTGACAGCGATGAGGGTGACTCGAACGATAAGGTCACGCTGATGACCATCCACTCGGCAAAGGGCTTGGAATTTCCCACGGTGTTTGTCGTGGGCCTCGAAGAGAACATCTTCCCGTCGCCGATGTGTACCAATTCGATGCGCGAACTCGAAGAAGAGCGCCGATTGCTCTATGTGGCCATCACTCGGGCAGAGAAGCATTGCATACTGACGTGCGCTCAGAATCGTTTCCGCTATGGACGGATGGAGTATGACACACCTTCGAGATTCATCCGGGATATTGACCCCGAACTGCTCGATGTGCATTCAGAATCGGGTGGGGGGAGTGTCTTTGGTTCGTCTGAACGTAAGGCGTATAACCGATACGATGGAGGTGCTTACGGCACAGGCAATACGGGCGGATACAGCAGAACCTCTCGTGGCTATGAGAGCGAGGGCCCAGAGTGGATGCAGAATCCGAGGCCGGTGGCTACGCAGTTCAAGGCCGATCCGAAGCCGAGAGCCGTTGCTCCAAGAGAGCCGGAGAAGCCCGTCGATCCATTCGGTGAGGGATTCAAGAGGCTCTATCAGCAACAGACTGGCAAGCCCTTGTCTGCGTCAGGTTCACCTCAGTCTGCCTCACGTTCACCTCAGTCTGCCTCACGTCCCGCTGTACCCTCAAGTGGCAATTTCCGTCCTGTCAGCAGAGCCGTGCCACCACGTCCGATGGCCTCTGATGCCTCCGCCTCTGACCTCCGTGAGGGTGTGACCATCGAGCATCAGCGCTTTGGCATTGGCACGGTGGTGAAGATCGAGGGCACGGGTGAGAATACCAAAGCCACCGTTGAGTTCCGCAATACGGGCACCAAGCAGTTGCTGCTGAAATTCGCAAAGTTCAAGATCATCGGCTGAACTATCTTATAGCGCCTCGTCGTCTGGGCGGTCTATGTTTCTGCTTCTGGTTTTCGGCAGATGCTTTTTCTTTCTGAGCCAGGCGGCCTTGCGGGCCTCATAGTCCTCGTGGTGCTTCTCCAGAAATCCGTCAGCCATATCTATTGGTTTCTGAATCGGGCATAGATCACCTTCACGTCGATGGGGGTATTAACACCGCCTACCAGTTTGGTGCTCACGAGTCCCATCTGGTTGTCGATGACGGATTCGGTCTTGTTGGCATCTGTGTATGTTATGGAGATAGGTACCAGCAGCACCTTGTTCCAGTTAGGGTGCTTTTCCAGCCAGTTGGCATCTGACGCCAACCCTTTCTTCTTGTTCTCGCTCAGCAGGGTGATGAGGTTGCCGATATTCGAGAAGGTGTAACTGTTGGTGCCCGCCAGAGTGGCCATGAAGGCACTCTTGAAGTCGTAGGTCTTCTCCTTTTCGAAGAAGGTCTTCAGACTGTCCTTAGGCGTCATCATGATGTTCGAGGGCGCACTGAAGAGGTATCGGCTGGCCTTGACACCACTGTTCTGACGCTGGAAGGTCATGTTGACCGAGAGCAGCGAGTCGGCAGCGTGATCCTGGAATATCTCATCTACGGGCAAGGTCACCTCGGTGTAGATGCCTGCGGGCGCCTTCAGATAGGTGCAACTGTTGTCTTCTACCAGACTGGTCATCGCCTCTTTGTCGTTGGTCACCTGAATGGTCTGAAGCACCTCTGCCGTTGAGGAGGTAGCCAGAAACGATACGTATTGCTTGTCTTGGCTCTGATAGTGGAAGTATATGCGCATTTCAATCATCCCGAACTTGGCCATCAGCCCTAAGCCGTCAGCCACTTCGAAGAAGAAGCCCGGACAGACATGGTTGGTGAATGCGTAGGAGTTCTTGAAGTACTCGGGGTGATCGTAATACTTACGGAGGAGATAGGAGCCGTAGTTGTTGTATTTCACACCGTCTCGGTCCGTATATTCCTCAGAGAATGAGATGCGTGCCATGTCCGAATAGCGCGTGAGTTTCCGGATGCTGTCCGAATAGGTCAAGTTGCTCAGACTGAAGAGAAGATTCTCCCTGAGGCCGTCTTCACGGATGAATCCTTCTTTCCTGGGGTCGTAGTTGGAGTAATAGGTCTTCGACTCGCTCATGGGCTTGCTGAGTTCGAGGATATTCATCTTCAGCGATGCGAGGGAGTCGCCGTAACTGGCACTCTTGTCGAAGACCATCCAGATCTCACACGAGTCGGCCACGATGTTACCGTCGTCGTCTTTGGAGAGTATCTGATTCTTGCCCGGCAACTTAAGACCCTCCTGGATGTTGAACTGCGCCATGAATTCGGTCTTGATATGGGCGCCGGTCTCAGGGTCTTTCACTTGGCCGAAGTAGATCTCGAAATTGCGGGCGAAGACAGAGTCTGCAAGCACAGAACGGGTATGTGCCTGGTAGATGCCTGTGCTTACATTCAGTTTGTCTGATTCGTTGGTCAGCGATGATCCCAAGGTGTCTGTATCTGTACTGCAAGACATTAACGCCATTGCGGAGACTGCAATCGCTGTAAGAAAATGGTGTTTCATGTTGATGTTCTGTCTGTTATCGTTGCCCTCAGTTTATTCTTCTGCAGGGAAGAGTGACTCATAGAAGTCTTCACAGGCTTCTGCAACGTTCTCTGTATAACCGAGGATGGGTATGTTCTTTTCTTTGGTATAAGCCAGCAGTTCCTCGTTGACAAGGCTGTCTGACTGTACGATGCCATCACTGTAGTCGATGGCCAGTTTGCCAAGTTCGATGAAGTCAAAGTCGTCCTTATAGCCTTTCAGGATGTCGGCTGTGGTCTCACGGAACTCAAGACACTGCTTGAAGTTCTCACCGAGTGTCTTGTCCAGATTCTGCGTGAAGAGCGATGTGACCACTTTCGCGTCAGCAAACGACGGTTCGTCGTGATAGGCGGTTTTCACATAGAGAGGTACGACCGCACTCATCCAGCCTTGGCAGTGGATGACGTCTGGCACCCAGCGCAGTTTCTTCACCGTTTCCAGGACACCACGGGCGAAGAAGATGGCTCGCTCACCATTGTCAGGATAGTCCTCTCCCTGCTCATCTTTCTCCATCAGACGCTTGCCGAAGTAATCGTCATTGTCGATGAAATACACCTGCACCTTCGCAGATTGTATCGAAGCGACTTTGATGATCAGCGGATGGTCTGTATCGTTGATGATCAGATTCATGCCCGACAAGCGAATCACTTCATGTAACTGTCCGCGACGCTCATTGATGGTACCCCATTTCGGCATGAATGTACGAATCTCGTGGTTAAGTTCCTGAATGGTCTGGGGCAGAACCCTACCCATGACCGACAAGGCATTGTCGGGAACATAAGGAGAAATCTCCTGATTGATGAATAATATCTTCTTTTTTGCCATCTTTGATGATTTTACCTTGCAAAGGTACGAAAAAAACTGGTATTTCTGACATTCTGTGCGTCTTTTTAGCAAAAAGTGACACTTCTCGGGTCTTTTTTTTGTTATTTTTGGCTTTTTCACCCCTTTATGGGTAAATTAAATGCCATCGGCGGAAATGTTAAAAAGATGTCTACATTATAAAAAATATTGAAAATATGACGCAAATTGTTGCATAATAAAAAAATAATTATTATATTTGCACATTAATCAACGAATCTGTGTATTAAAATGGCAAAGTACAACATTTCTGAAAAAAAGGAGAAAGTGGCCGCTTACAGAACCCTTGTAAGCCCCAAGTTGATGGACGAGATGCAGGAGAAGATTTTGAACATTATTGTCATGCAGAAGAAGTATCGCGACAAGGATTATTCTGCTAAGAAATTAGCGGAAGAATTAGGAACAAATACCCGCTATATTTCTGCCATCGTTAATGTTCGTTTCCACATGAACTACACGTCCTTCGTTAACAAGTATCGTATTGAGGAAGCCATGACCATTCTCGTAGACAAGCGCTATCAGGATCTTCGTATGGAGGAGGTCAGCGATATGGTCGGATTCTCCAACCGCCAGTCTTTTTACGCCTCGTTCTACAGGATGATAGGTATCACCCCAAGAGAGTATCGCTTGATGCACCTGAAGCAGCATCCTGACATGAAGGTCACCAAGAAAGCCAAGCCGAAAGCCAAGGACAAGGCAAAGACAAAGGCAAAGGCTAAGACAACTGCCAAGGCAAAGACAACAGCAAGGACTCGGTCTAAGGCTACGACTAAGACAAAGACAGAGTCAGAGGCATGAGGCAGGTAGTGGAAGCCACCGATTTCAACTATCGGGATGAGCGGTTTGCCGACCTGCAACTGCTAAGATACCAACTGACGGGTTTTGAAAACCTTACCCCTAAGCAGAAAGAACTGGTTTATTATCTTTCGAAAGCCACGCTCTACGGCAGGGATATCACATTCGATCAGTTTGGGAAGTACAACCTCAGGATTCGCAAGATGATGGAGGTTGTTTTTACGGACCGGAATGTCAGTCACGATACGGACGAGTTCCGGGCTTTGGAGGTTTATCTGAAGCGTATCTGGTTTTCCAACGGCATCTATCATCACTACGGCAGTGAGAAGATGATGCCGGGCTTTTCTGCCGACTATCTCCGTCAACAACTTCAGAAAGTAGACGCCTGCCGGTTGCCTCTCAGGCCAGGGGAGACACTCGATGGACTGTGTGATGAACTCTTCCCCGTGATGTTCGATCCTCAGGTTCTCCCCAAGCGGGTGAACAAGGCTGACGGTGCCGACCTGATACAGACCTCTGCCTGTCATTTCTACGAGGGCGTCAGCCAGGCTGAGGCAGAGGCCTTCTATGACCGGATGAAGAAGCATGAGCCGACGGATACCCCGCCTTCATTTGGCTTGAACTCCACATTGGTCAAGGAAGACGGAGAGGTCAGGGAGGTCGTCTGGTCTGCCAACGGCCGTTATGCCAATGCCATCCGTCACATCGTCTATTGGCTTCGTAAGGCGGCCGGTGTGGCAGAAAACGAACAGCAGCGGAAGGTTATCGAACTGTTGATAAGTTACTATGAGTCAGGCGATTTGCAGACTTTCAATCAATATTGTATTGAATGGCTGCAGGAACATGATTCGGCCATCGATTTCATCAATGGCTTCATCGAAGTCTATGGAGATCCACTCGGCCTGAAAGGTTCTTGGGAAGGGCTGGTGGAGTATATCGATGAGTCAGCCACCCAGCGCACCCGTACCATCAGCAGCAACGCCCAGTGGTTTGAGGATCACTCACCCGTCGATCCGAGATTCAGGAAACCGGTGGTCAAGGGTGTCTCAGCCAATGTGATCTGCGCAGCCATGCTGGGCGGCGATGAGTATCCCTCTACGGCCATCGGCATCAACCTCCCCAACGCCGACTGGATCCGGGCTGAATATGGTTCCAAGAGCATCACCATCAGCAATATCACCGATGCCTATAACAAGGCTGCCCACGGCAATGGGTTCAGGGAGGAGTTTGTCATCGATCAGGCGGCATTAGACCTTATTAATAAATATGGTGATGTCTGTGACAACCTGCACACCGATCTCCACGAGTGTCTGGGACATGGCAGCGGCAGGCTGTTGCCTGGTGTCGATCCGGATGCGTTGAAAGCCTACGGCAATACGATAGAGGAGGCGAGGGCAGACCTCTTCGGACTCTATTACATTGCCGATCCCAAACTGGTGGAGTTGGGACTGACGCCAGATTTGGATGCATTTAAGTCGCAATACTATACCTATATGATGAATGGCCTGATGACCCAACTCATCCGCATCACGCCAGGCAACCAGATCGAAGAGGCTCACATGCGTAACAGGGCTTTGATCGCCCATTGGTGTCTGGAGAATGGCGATGCCGTCAGGATGGTGCAGCGTGACGGGAAGACCTATGTGGAGATTGTCGACTATGACGGACTCCGTCAACTCTTTGCCCGTCTGCTGGCCGAGGTACAGCGTATCAAGAGCGAGGGTGACTTCGAGGCGGCACGCCTCTTGGTGGAGCGTTATGCCGTTCAGGTCGATGCTGCCTTGCATCAGGAGGTCCTGGAGCGCTATCGCCGTCTGAACCTCGCACCCTACAAGGGATTCATCAACCCCATGATGCTGCCGGTCTACGATCAGAACGGTCAGATGGCTGACGTACAGTTGTATTATGGTGAGAGTTATGCGCACCAGATGCTGAGATACAGCACCGAATACGGCACCTTGATTTGACGGCGGATGGATCAGGAAATCAACAACCAGGTAAAGGCCATCAAACAGTCGTTCCGCCAGATGATGGATGGGGCGGTGTCGCAGTCGATGCGTGAGAAGGGACTGGACTATCATCTGAACTGGGGGGCCACCCTGCCACGACTGCGCGAAAAGGCCGATGAAATCGGTAAGAACTATGCCCTTGCCATCGCCCTGTGGAAGGAGAACGTGCGGGAGTGCAAGATCCTGGCCACGATGGTCATGCCGCCTGAGGAGGTGCTCCCCGAGGTCATCGACATCTGGATGGAGCAGACACCGACATCGGAGATTGCCGAACAGGCGGCCTTCAACCTGTATCAATACCTGCCTTATGCCCCAGAGAAAGCCTATACCTGGATCGCTTCCGACCAGGAACTCTACCAACTCTGCGGCTTCCATATCCTCTCACGCCTCTTCATGAACGGACAGGAACCCAACGAGCGGGGCATCAACGAGTTCGTCGATCAGGCGCTGGCGGCCTTGCAGGGTGAGAGCATGATCGTCAGAAAGGCGGCCATGATGAGCATGCAACGCTTTGCAGACCTCGGTTTGGTGTATCATCGGCTGGCTAAAAGCGCAATAAAAACGATTAATTTAGATTTTTTATAAATAAAGTATCTTCTGTCTCTTTGAAAATGTGTACCTTTGTGCGGTTTTCAAGGAATCGACTGTTTTTACTATGTCCATATTGAGCAAGCAAAGTGTCATCAACGCTGTAGAGCGCATCTTGGATAATTATCTTGAGATGAACAATCATCGCAAGACCTTGGAGCGTTACACTATTTTGCGGGCTATCTATAGCATCAGCGGCCATTTCACGTTGGAGGAACTGAATGATAAACTCCTGAATGAAATGAATTTCCACGTGAGCAGGGCCACGATGTATAATACCTTGAATTTGTTTATGGAACTGCGCCTGGTGATTCGTCACCGTTTTCAGGGTACGACGAAGTACGAGGCCTGTTACGATAACACCAGCCACTGTCATCAGATCTGTACGATGTGTGGCAGGGTCGACGAGGTGAAGTCGCCTGAGATCAGTATGGCGGTGGAGAATATGCGGACAAAGCGGTTCCGTAAGGACGGCTTCACGCTCTATGTGTATGGGGTCTGCAGCAGTTGTCAGGCCAAGATTACGAAGCGGAGAAAACAGAATGGAATCAATAAAACTAAACAATAAATTATGAACAAAGGAAAAGTTGATGTCCTGTTGGGTTTGCAATGGGGCGACGAGGGAAAAGGTAAGGTGGTCGACGTGTTGACCCCGAAGTACGATGTGGTGGCCCGATTCCAGGGTGGTCCTAATGCCGGCCATACGTTGGAGTTTGAGGGCCAGAAGTATGTCTTGCGCTCGATTCCATCGGGTATCTTCCAGGGTGGTAAGGTGAACATCATCGGCAATGGCGTGGTGCTCGCTCCGGATCTCTTCATGGACGAGGCGAAGGCGCTCGAGGCCAGTGGCCACGACCTGCACTCGCGGCTACATATCTCTAAGAAGGCTCACCTCATCATGCCGACGCATCGGGTGCTCGATGCGGCCTACGAGGCTCAGAAGGGAAAGAACAAGGTGGGCACCACCGGCAAGGGTATTGGTCCGACTTATACCGATAAAATCAGCCGTAATGGTCTGCGTGTGGGTGATATTCTCGAGAACTTCCCTGAGAAGTACGCCAAGGCCAAGGCCCGTCATGAGGCCATCCTGAAGTCACTCAACTTCGAGTACGACATCACCGAGGTGGAGAAGAAGTGGATGGAGGGTATCGAGTATCTCCGTCAGTTCCCCATCGTGGACTCAGAGCATGAGATCAACAATATCCTCAAGAGTGGCAAGAGCGTGCTCTGCGAGGGTGCCCAGGGAACGATGCTCGACATCGATTTCGGCAGTTATCCTTTCGTCACCTCTTCCAACACCATCTGTGCCGGTGCCTGCACGGGCCTGGGCATCGGACCGAACAAGATCGGCGATGTCTATGGCATCATGAAGGCCTACTGCACCCGTGTCGGCGCAGGACCTTTCCCCACGGAATTGTTCGATGAAACGGGCAAGAAGATTCGTGATCTCGGTCATGAGTACGGTGCCGTAACTGGGCGTGAGCGCCGTTGTGGCTGGATCGACCTCGTGGCCCTGAAATACTCTATCATGGTCAACGGCGTCACCCAACTCATCATGATGAAGAGCGACGTGCTCGATGGCTTCGATACCATCAAGGCTTGTGTGGCCTATAAGCAGAATGGCGTTGAAATCGACTATTTCCCCTATGATATAGAAGAGGGTATCGAGCCTGTCTATCAGGAACTGCCGGGCTGGAAGACCGATATGACGAAGTTCACCTCTGAGGACCAGTTCCCGAAGGAGTTCAAGGACTATATCTCATTCTTGGAGAAGCAGTTAGAGACTCCTATTAAAATCATTTCTATAGGTCCTGATCGTGATCAGACAATCGTTAGGCATTGAGCATTAGGCATTGAGCATTGAGCTTTATGATTAGAAAAGTTGTTGATAATGATGTCTATGAGGTCACTCAAGCATTTGCACTTAGAGTGGTAAACATGTATAAGTATTTGCAAGATACTCAAAAAGAGTATATTATTTCGAAGCAGATATTTAGATCTGGTACTAGTATAGGTGCAAATGTCCGTGAGGCAAGAAATGCTCAGAGCCGTGCAGATTTCTCCAATAAAATGAACATAGCCTTGAAAGAGGCGGATGAAACTGCTTATTGGCTTGAACTCTTGCACAAAGCCGAATTCATTGATGACGAGATGTTCTGCTCAATATATGATGATTGTGATAAAATTATTGGAATATTAACAAAGATAGTTAAAAGTACGAAAACCTGCTGAGGGCATAAAGCTCCAAGCTCCAAGCTCAAAGCTCCAAGCTCAAAGCTCCAAGCTCAAAGCTCCAAGCTCAAAACTTAAAGAAACATGAAACCTAGCATACCCAAAGGAACGCGCGACTTCTCCCCGATGGAGATGGCCAAGCGTAACTATATCTTCGACACCATCAAGCAGGTGTACCAACTCTATGGCTTCCAGCAGATAGAGACGCCGGCGATGGAGACACTCCAGACACTGATGGGCAAGTACGGCGAGGAGGGCGATAAACTGCTCTTCAAAGTGCTTAACTCGGGCGATTTCATCTCAAAGGTCTCTGATGAGGAACTTCAGGACCGCAATGCCCTCCACCTCGCTGCCAAACTCTGCGAGAAGGGGCTGCGTTACGATCTGACGGTGCCCTTTGCCCGTTACGTGGTGATGCACCGTGACGAACTGCAGTTGCCTTTCAAGCGCTATCAGATGCAGCCCGTATGGCGTGCAGACCGTCCGCAGAAGGGACGCTATCGTGAGTTCTGGCAGTTCGACGGCGACATCGTGGGCTCCGACTCTCTATTGAACGAGGTGGAACTGATGCAGATTGTCGACACCGTCTTCACCCGTTTCGGCGTCCGTGTGCAGATCAAGATCAACAATCGCAAGATTCTCACAGGAATAGCCGAAGTCATCGGGGCTGCAGACAAGATTGTCGACATCACCGTCGCCATCGATAAACTCGATAAAATCGGCCTTGACAACGTCAATCAGGAACTCCGCGAGGACGGCCTCTCTGAGGAACAGATCGCCAAACTTCAGCCTATCATCACCCTCGAAGGTACCAACGAGCAGAAACTCGATACCATCGCCGACGTGCTCAAGGACAGCGAGATCGGCCTCAAAGGTGTCGATGAAATCCGCTCTATCCTTTCCGCCTTATGTCCAGTAGACTGCGGTACTTCGGCAGTCCTCCACAACGAGATCCAACTCGACCTCACCCTCGCTCGTGGCCTCAACTACTATACTGGCGCCATCTTCGAGGTGAAGGCCCTCGACGTGCAGATCGGCTCTATCACTGGCGGTGGCCGCTACGACAACCTCACGGGCATCTTTGGCATGCCGGGCATCTCGGGTGTTGGCATCTCCTTCGGCGTAGACCGTATCTTCGATGTCCTCAACGCCCTCGACTGCTATCCCAAGGATGCGGTGGTAGGCACACAACTGCTCTTCATCAACTTCGGTGAGAAGGAGACAGCCTATTGCCTGCCCGCCGTAGCGAAGGCCCGACAGGCTGGCATCCGCACGGAGATCTATCCCGACAGTGCGAAGATGAAGAAGCAGATGTCGTATGCCAATGCCAAGCAGATTCCGTTCGTCGCCATGGCTGGTGAGAACGAGATGGCTGAAGGTAAACTGAACTTAAAGAATATGATTACTGGCGAGCAGCAACTCGTTACAATAGAAGAACTTATCGCATCAATCAAATGATGAAACTGTTTAGATTCTCCTGCGTCCTCATCGCTCTGGTTCTGCTCTCTGCTTCGGCTCCAGACAAGACCACGACCATCTTCATCATCGGCGATTCCACCGCTGCCAATAAGGACCTCTCCAAAGGTAAACTGGAGCGTGGGTGGGGCATGGCCCTGCAGCGCTACTTCGATGAAAATGTCATTGTCGTCGACAATCATGCCGTGAATGGCCGTTCCTCCAAGAGTTTCATGGATGAAGGCCGCTGGGACAAGGTCCTGGAGAAGATCAAGCCTGGCGACTACGTCATCATCCAGTTCGGACACAACGATGAAAAGGCACAACCCAACCGCCACACCGATCCCGGCTCCACCTTCGACTACAATCTGGCGAAGTATGTGCGTGAGACACGTGAGCATGGTGGCATCCCCGTGCTGATGAATGCCGTCGTGCGACGCAACTTCCTGGTGCGGGCTCCTGCCGTGGCTGACGATGAAATGTTGAGAAATACAACTTTTGCAGACGGTTCCAGGATGGTAGAGGGCGACTCGCTGATCGATACCCACGGCCTCTATCGCGTGGCTCCCCGCGACGTTGCCCGCCGCATGAACTGCCATTTCATCGATGCCAACAAGATTACGCACGACCTGGAACAGGGTCTGGGGCGCGAGGGCTCGAAGAAACTCCACATGTGGTTCCTCCCCGGTACCGAGCCAACGGAGCCGGAAGGCAAGCAGGACAACACCCATTACAATGTCTATGGTGCCCAGGTTGTGGCCAAGTTGCTGGCCGATGCCCTCTGTGAGGAGATCCCTCTGCTCAAGGCTTATCGTACCGATGCCACGGTTGATGTAGGTAACCCCATTATCGGAACACCCCCTCCTACTATATCCTCCCTCTTTTAAGAGAGGGGAGGAATATGTAGAGAGGGGTGGTTCCTCAGAGGGGTTACTGCTAAACCGGGATGCCCCCGCAGCGGTTCAGTTCATGATGATTGATAAAGACAAATCGACTTTGGTCGAGGGGCAATATGAGAAAGGAGTCTGAGAATGAAGAAATGCTTAATCTGTATGATCGGAGGATTGTTGGGGCTTATGGGATGCGGGACGAAGGCACCGGAAGGTGACCTGCTGAGTCTGGAGTATACCATCAGTGGGATGCGTTCAGGCTATGAATATGAGGGGCATGTGGAACAGGGGAGTGACAGCGCTTTCGTGTTGACTGCCATGAAGGAGAGTTATGGCCCTCTCTACCAAAAACGAATAGGGAAAGAGGAGGTGAACGGACTGAGGCAGATCGTGCTGGAGGAGAAGATGTATGGCTATAAGGAGAACTATTCGCCCATATTCAAGGTGCTGGACGGCTACTCGTGGCACCTCAGAGTCAGGTTCTCTGATGGTACCAGCATCCGTTCCGGCGGGTCTAATGCCAGGCCTGAGGGCGACGGACTGAAGAGACTGGAGAACTACCTGAACCAATTGATTGCGGACGCAGACAGTATATTGAGATGAAACTGATAAATGTGGTATTAAACATGCTGTCAATGACAGGGCTGGCTTCATGTATCGGCCTGAATACCTGTCCGATACAGATGAGTACGAACAAGATAACCTTTAGTGAGCATTCGAATTCCGGACTGCTTGTCTCCACCACCTTCGAGATCTATGAGGACTCGCTGGTGTGGAAACGTATGGAGCCCAGATACGGCTGGAAACTGAGAGACGCGCTCGATTGTGACAGGCAAGACTTCAACGAACTGCTCACGGCATTGTCTACCATACGCTTTTCTGCGAAAGATGCGCACGACCATAGCGTAGGAGGCAGTGGCTGGGGCGTGTCGTTCGAGAATCAGAAGGGCCGGTATCTCCAATACAATAGCATGTTCAAACTCTCAGGCGACTATGAGCGTGTGAACGAGAAGATCTCTGAGTATGTGGAACGGCATAAGCCCAAGGGACTGATACTCTTCGACCAACTCCGCGCAGAACCCCATGAGCCTGGGAAGTACGGCGACTTTGATGAACTGCCGGATACTCTTAAGACATACCTCGTAAACGACTGACAATGAAAGACAATAACGCGGAACGTTTCCCGATAGTAGACGAAGAAGGAAAGGTGATTGGTGCTGCCACGAGGGGCGAGTGTCACAACGGCTCCCGGCTGCTGCACCCAGTGGTTCATCTCCATGTGTTCAACTCACGGGGTGAGGTCTATCTCCAGAAGCGCCCTGAATGGAAGGATATCCAACCAGGCAAGTGGGACACCGCCGTGGGAGGCCACATCGATGAGGGCGAGACCCCCGAACAGGCCCTGACCAGGGAGGTGGGCGAGGAACTGGGCATCACCGACTTCAAGCCTGAGCGCGTAGGACAATACGTGTTCGAAAGCCAGCGCGAACGGGAGTATGTCTATGTGAACCGCACCACCTACGACGGTCCCGTCCATCCCTCTGCCGAAGAACTCGACGGTGGCCGCTTCTGGTCGCTCGACGAAATCCGTGCCGCCATCGGACAGCAGATCCTTACCCCCAATTTCGAAAGCGAATTCCAACGGTTCTTCTTGTAAACAGGAGGTGCCTCTCAACGGTCTTTAAGATGCTTTCCAAGGGTTATTAAGATGCCTTCCAAGAGAGTAAGGGATGCCTGTTATACCCCCATAACAAGCATCCCTTACTCTGTAACCAGGCTTTCCTTACTGTCGTGCAAGGCATCTTAACGACCCTTAAGTATATATACTTACAAACATACCCCCGATTCTGCTATCTGGAGATAGCAAAATCAGACGGAATAACAACTCTGCGCCGAAAAGTCCCAACACCTCACATCAATCTTTGGAAACCCCTTTAAACAAAGGGAAAGTCCATTTTGAACCCCTCACATAACCCCTCACATAACCCCTCACATAGACCTCACATACAGGTAACATGATCCTACACTTATCCGCTTTGACGCCTGGGTCTGAATGTGAGTCTGAATGTGAGGTGTCATGTGAGGGGTTTGTGAGGGGTATGTGAGGTGTTTGAGCAACACCTCACATGCCTCAAACCCTTTGTACATCGGCATTTCCGAGGATTCATGTGAGGTGTTGTAACATTTTTGAGATATTTCTGCATTTTCTTTTCAAAATGCTTGCAAAGTTCAGAAAATATATCTATTTTTGCAAACGAGAAGATATGTTTGAGAATGAGATAAGGGAATACGAGAGCGTCCGTCAGGAATATCAGCAGACGGTTGCCGACAAGATGGGCGAGAAGCAGTGGATGGAATACAACGAGATTCTGTTCTCTGCGCACTCTTGTGCCATTGAGGGCAACTCATTTACCGTCGACGATACGAGGATCCTTCGCGAACAAGGTATGGCGATGATTCCTGTAGGCCGTTCGCTGTTGGAGTGTACTGAGATGGCAGACCACTTCCGGGCATTCGACTATATGGTGAGCCATTTGGATCATCCGTTTGATGAGGCGCTAATAAAAGAGGTGAATCGTTTGGTGACTGAGCATACTCTGAGTTATCGTACTCCTGGTGCTGTCGCAGGCGAGTACACTACCGAGGATATGGCTGCTGGTGATACCGTGTTTGGCGACCATGAGACGCTGATAGCACGCGTGCCTCAACTGATGTTTTCGACCCAACGCGCCATCGATGACGGACAGCATCCGATGATTGTAGCCGCCAAGTGGCACGGATATTATGAATATCTGCATCCCTTCCGCGATGGCAATGGCAGAACAGGCCGATTGCTCTCTAACTTCATTCTGCTTCGTGCTGGCCACCCACTCTTGATTGTCAAACTTGAAGACAGATCAGAATATATCTCTGCCCTCAAACAGATTCGGACAGAAGGCTCAGACGAATTCCTGATCGCCTTCTTCTTCAAGACCGCTATCACTCGCATGAAGTCCGAACTGGTCCAAAAGCGGAAGAACACTTTGCCCACGATGTTTTTCTGACTGGATGGGATATTTATGCATTTAATAGTATGGACAAGGAAAACAAACTGATACTATATAAGGATGATGAGGGTAAAGTAAGCGTGAATACGCGCTTTGCTGATGAGGATGTGTGGCTGACGCAGGCACAGTTGGCTGAGATATACCAAACTACTCAGCAGAATGTGAGTCTGCATCTGCAAGGTATTTATGGTGACAAGGAATTGGATGACGATGAACGAACTCACAAGAAATACTTGTTAGTTCGTCAAGAAGGTAAACGAAAGGTTCAACGTGAGATAGAGCACTATAACCTTGATGTGATTATCGCTTTAGGCTATCGTGTACAGTCGCCTATAGCCGTTCGTTTCCGTCGCTGGGCTACACAGCGGCTGCATGAATATATCCAAAAGGGGTTTACGATGGATGATGAGCGGTTGAAGCAGGGTGGTAATCGCTACTTCCGCGAATTACTGCAGCGCATTCGTGACATCCGGAGCAGCGAACGGAACTTCTATCAGCAGGTGACTGACATCTATGCCACTGCTACAGACTATGATCCAAGGGCCAAAATGACAAAACAGTTCTTTGCAACAGTGCAGAACAAGATGCACTATGCCGTCCATGAGCATACGGCAGCAGAACTAATCTATAATCGGGTGGACAATGAGAAACCGTTTGTGGGTATGACCAACTTCAAGGGCAACTATGTCACTCGCGATGATGTAAAGATTGCCCAGAACTACCTGACGGAGTTGGAACTACAGCGACTGAACCTGCTGACTTCGCAATTCCTGGACTATGCTGAATTCCAGGCTTTGGAGCAGAATCCGATGACGATGGCCGACTGGATTGCGGCTCTTGATGACCAGATACTGCGCCTAAGAAAGAACATCCTCGAGGGCGCAGGCACCGTATCACATGAAGAGGCTATTGAGAAGGCAGAGCGGCAGTTTGAAATCTATCGTGAACGAGAGATGCGATTGCTGGAGAGTGACTTCGACAAGGCTGTGAAGCGACTCAAGAATCTGAAGGATGATGGAGAAGAAGAAAGTTAACTATTTTGGCAAAACTCCTCGAAGTGGATGAGAAAATGGAGGATAGACAAAGTAACTGTCAAAAGACCCTGTGTCTCTGCGTCTCTTCGTGGAGGAGTACAACAATGTACACGTTCCAGAGCCCATGTGTACGTTAATCAATGTAAACATTCCTCTGAGGCAGCATATTCACGAACTCTTTCTCATAATGACTCATCTGCTGACAATATGCCTTGAAATCATTAGCAGGCGTATCTACTATGATGCCATAAATATTCATACTGCCACCATAACCTTTAAGCGTCTTGGGTTGAGAACCAAGACCATCAGATCCATGTTGTCTGGGTACAATAAAGCCACCATACTTGGCTCCAAGAATATACATATAGGTTATCACCTGATGCAAATCGTCGCCATCAATCTTCTGTAATTCCAGTTCTGCATAGCGCTTATATTTAGCATCAAGCACGATGCCTTCCTTATAGAAATCCGGATAGCGAGAACCGCTACCATCCTTAAACAAACTAATACGTCCTTTTGATATCTTGTTCTGGGGATGTAGATAGCCACAACCCTGCAAAATCGTATTCAGATACTCTTCCCACAGCCAGGCACCATCGAAGAGCACGCCATATATCTCATTCTCATTGCGCCCATATTTGATTTCCTCATATCGCAAAATCTGTAAGCACAATCTTTGCAGATTCCGATATTCCCCAAAATACGGATGATGCAGCGGACGGAGATTCTGATTCACTATCTTTCTCCTCGCATTCTGACTATAGCTGGGCGTAGCCTCTCTGATTATCGTCACAGCATCCTTTGTCAGATCATCATTCTGCAAGATACCACCACCATAAGGATGGTTAGAGATAAATTCTATCGTATGGCGAATCAACTGCGTAACGTGATTGTCATAAGCATACTCACGAGTTGAATAAGCCACCTTACCAGCGAAAGGCGTATTCTGTCGGATATGTCTGCTCACATCTATCCTGCCCCTGATATTGGCATCGTTATACGCCCTTGTCTGGTACTCTTTGTAAAGCCCTTGGCGAATGGACCGCTTTAGGAATGCAGGGAACAGATAAATCAGGAAGTCGAAGATACTCTCATCATCTGCATGATATTTCAGATCAAAGAGATTAATGGCAAACACCTTCTGTAGCATATAGTGCAGGAAATAGTCGTCTTCGCCCTGTGCAAAACGCGAATGAATCCTTACTTTCGTTTCGCCATAGCCAATAAAGCCCATGATATTGCCAGTATAGAGTTTACCATCACGCACCTCAAAGACATACTCTTTGCCAATCTTATCCCCATACTCATTGTAATCCTGAGGAAAGATCAGCAAATTGGGGTTATCGTCGAGGCTTAGTTCACAGATGGGCTTCTCTGCTATCTTCTTGAGATTCGCCAGATGCAGCTCATCGTCGATGACAAGACCTTCCCAATTGTTGTCTCTGATTTGAATCGGTAGCTCCATCCGCTAATACTTACTTATCGTATGCCTGCTTTAATTCCTCCAACTGTTCCTCTGCATTCACATTGCCACGCAGATACTCAAACAGCAAACCTTTCAGGTGGAAATCCCAAAGTTTTTGGAAGTCGTCACCATATTCTTCTATCTTCTTGAAGTAAGCAGCGCCTATCTGGTAGGCAGCACCAAGTCCACGAACTTTCAGAATAGCATCGTTCAGGTTCTGCATCTTCCTTTTAATCTCGCCCTCATTGGCAATGCCATCCAGCATCTTCATGCTCTCTGCTGCTGTCACCTCAACCCAAGCAAATCTGCGACGCATCGCAAAATCCATACTCTCCACGCTACGATCGATATCGTTCATCGTTCCTATGATATATACGTTCTCAGGCACATAGAAACCATCCTTGAAGGCATCGCCCTCTTCTATCAGGTTCTGATACTGCGTCTTCACCCGTCCTGCAACACCTCTGTAGCCAGGATCAATCGAGAAGAACAGTTCTCCGAATATCTTCGATATCTCACCACGATTAATTTCGTCGATGATGAAGATAGCGATGTCTTTTCTTGGTGCGACAGCGATGCTATTTGAAGAATACTTTTGCGCAATCTTTAGAGCGGCCTCAGCTGTGATATTGGCTTTATACACTGTTGAGAGCGTAAAAGGCTTGTTGTTATTTAATTCTACAATATTCTCCTTGATGCCCTTCACCAGCCATTTCACATTTCGATATCGTGGATAATCACCACCTTCAGCATGATACTCATATTCACCAGTGATAACACCAATAGCATCAATCTCTTTGGCAGAATAACAAGAAACCACCAAATCGCCTATCTGCATGCCACTCTGGAAAGCACGAAGTACATTTTTCCCTCCATGCTCAAATGCATCAAAATCATTAAAGTCATCTATATCTCCATATTCATGCCAACCTATGCGGATATAGCCATTATCCAAACAGTCTTTTCTTGTCGGATTATCATAGGTTCCTCCAAGAGATACTTTCCATACCGTTGGATTATCATTAATATCACTTAGCGTTTCCACATCTGCAGATTCAGAGAGAATGGCTTGTTTGCAGAATGCTTTAAATACACCGTCCTGGCGTTTAAATCCTATGATTCCTGCCTGGTTTTCTTTCGTAGGTCTTAATCCTTCTACGAAATCCGTATAGTCATACGAAGGATGGAACTGCACAAATCCAAAACGTTTGTCTTTTTGAAGTTCATCATCTTCTTCAATCTTCAACAGCTGCTTAGCTATTTGTTTCGCCAAATAGGTCTTACCTGTTCCAGGTGCACCAGTTAGAATTAAATTCTTATTTGTTCTCAGCAACTGGATATATTTATCAATACTTCCTCTTTCCATAGTTATACCCTCTTCTTTGTTAATACCTAAAAGATTCATGATGTTTGCAGCCTCAATTCCATTCACTTCATGAAAATACCGCGTGTTGTTCGTTTTCGTTTCTTTGATAGGCGACTCAGGCAAGGGCATGTGCCATTCCACTTTTCTTTGAATGGGATTATCGTCATTCATATCATAGTAAACATCAGAAGTGATACGTCCCCATCCAAAAAGCTGATGGTTAATTGTTCTACCTTCTTTCAGTGAATCAAAGACGACCACGATATCTCCAACTTTCACGTCCTTTATCAATTTCCAATACATGTCTGGAATAGCGACATCAGTGTTTCCACTTATTTTTCGATAAGCATCGCCAAGTGCCTTCTTATTCTTATAGGTAGAGAAATCCAGTTGGCCTTTCGCAGAAGAGCCCATTTTGATCACATCGTAAGAAAATGCATCATCATATTTCTTATACATCCAGATTCTATCTGTCTGATCAAGGCTCCAAGCAGCGAACGATAGTTCTGGGAAAGATGTAGGCGAGATAGTATGATCGCTCATCATCCCTTTAACTTTCTCTATGAGCTTTGAATAATCTGTATATTTCAAATCTGGATAGTGTTCTGGCAATCCCAATGTATTCAGATAAGCTCTGTTTCTTCCATCAAGATTAATGAAACGATTTGGAGCAATCCAGTAGAGAATCATTGTCAGTGAATATTGGGATATCGTTTTATTCACCATTTGATTGAAGATCTGGCTTATATCCTTTTCAAGTACCACCCCTTCAAACAATTCCCAGAACTGGCGTATGCTCTCTGCGTTCTTTTCAGCCCAATTAAAGAAGAAAGCCCTCTGGGAGTTTACGGTAGGTATTCCATCGAAATCTTTTGGTAAGTCTGCCTTTATGCCAAATCTATCCTTGAATTTCTGTAGAAAAGCCATTTTATTTTCTAATTTCAGGCTACGATTAAATATAGCAAATACAGAGAAAGGATCTATATCCTTCACTCGACTGCCATCTTCCATGTGAATATAATCCACCAGAGATTTACCTCCAACTGTTGACAAATCCGAATATATGAAATCGACTATAGATTTCCTTTCATTTTTATATTCGAGTAATGTCTTTGCAAGTTCCGAATAAAACGGAATCCATGAAAATCTCTCTTCCATATAATTTTGTTTTAGTTGTTATTTCTATTGGTAAGTGGTTCGCAATTGGGCTTTTTAACCATTCTGCTACGCATCAGTTTCGCATCTTCAATAAAGTCCCTACTGATATTCATAGTCAGCTCAAGATAATTATCATCACCATTATCAAATATGTAATAATATGGTTTTATCGACACACAATTTCTATGCTCAAAAATCATATTCAATAGTGTTCTATCCGAATTACCACACGAATGCCCCATAAGATAGACCTGGAAAGGCTCTGACCCAAGAAAACCCTCCAACCTATCGTAATTATCAGCCATCATATACTTTATCTGCTTCATATTTCGCAAGCATTCGTTATCATTCTTGTTCTTCAGTTTATTATATCCTTCATCAAGTTCATCACCATAACCAAAGATAATACTCGATGGATTATCTAAATTGCCATGTATCTGGTTCACTGAGAAAATACTTCCTTCCTTACAATACAAGTTTGCCGTTTTTGTATAGTTAAAGCTGAGTAGCATAATATGATTGGGCAATAATAACTCCACAGGTAATTCATCATTCAACAGCACATTACCTTGATGTTTATCTCGATAGCTACTAACATAGCCACTTGTGTAGCAAATACTTCCATACTGAGCTAATTTGACATCCCAACTTTTTGTATCTTGCTCTAGTCCCGTAGCTACATGTTTTTTTAAAGCCTGTTGACCTTCTGGAGAGAAATCGCTTATATTAAAAGGAGCATAGATTTTCCGTCTTATATCGGTTCTAACTTGTTTGTCTGATATTTCGATAGTTCTTAAATACTCTACAAGCCTCTCCTGCAAATAATGGAGATGTTTGTTTAGCATTCCCATTTGAGATATCGCATCATCAGATTGACTATACGACTTCAGCAACTCATAATACTCAGTTTCTATATCTACCCACCTTTTTACATCAATACTATTATGAATTCTCTCAAAGAATGGCGATAATTCTAATTTTACTTTCTTATTGTTTTTCAGATAATTATAAATAGCTTTGCCATTTCCATCTTCTAAGTAGCCCTTCAATGTTAAATCATAAAAGACAATTGAAAACCATGAATCTTCTGTTAGAATTGTCATTTTACAAAGCAGGTCATTATTCTCTTCATCGTGTTTAGTTGCAGCTATTCTGAGCTTTTGCCACCAATACCAATTCAAAAAGTCCTCGTACCTAGTCTTTAGACCATGAGCCAAATCGAATCCGTTTCCTATGAGTACAAGCCTGTTCATAAATTTATTATTCTAAGGATTCTTTGATGTTATCTAGGATAGCAAAGAGTTCTTCTATCTTTGCAACTATGCGGAGCTGTTCTTGATAAGGAGGTATTGGTATAGCAAGACCTGCCAAAATTGTTCCATTTACATTTGGCTGCCCTATTCCAACAGAGTTCATAGTTATCTGCTCCCAATAATAACCTGAATCGAAAAACATCTTGATATACGATGGTAATATCAAGTTTGATGTTTGTACCCGTATGAGATAAGACGCATATATAGAAGGCTGGGATAGACCTTCTACCAAATATGATTTACCAACAGTTGCACCTGTCCTTGCAAAAAGGATATCACCATCTTGCAATAAATATGGAAGCGCTTTTTTATCATCAAAATCAGTAAATGGTACTGTTTGCCAATTTACTTTATTATTCTGAATGTCCGTGATACGTAGTAGTTTATAGTTTCCACTATCTTTTGCAGATTCGCTTACACCGTATAATATGGAAGAAGCAATCTCACCGATAGTAGTCCACTCCCAACAATTAGGGAGTTCAAATGAACAATTCTCCTTATCACAAGGTTCAAACTTGGGATTGATGCGCTTTAAGAGGTCGATGGCTGGCTCGTCGTTGGGGTCTTGGGGGACAAGTTTACCATGTATGGCGAGGTCGAGGATTTTGGACTTTGCTTTATCGATAGCCTTCAACAAATCACCCTCATTGCTCTCCAATTCATCAATTAAGGTGAACCAACGCTCAATTGACCAAACAATCCTAATTTGTTCAAGAAGTGGTGGAATAGGAATGATAAATGGTCTAATACTTTCTAAATTTACATGAGTAGCAGTTGATCCAACAGCTGTGCTTATTAAGGAGTTCCTAGAATGTGGAGAGATAATAAAATAGGCCAATAATTTGGAATTAATATATTTCTTAAACGGACGAATCAAAACCGTTCGCTGACCTAAACAAACTATTTCATTTTCTTTTATCACTGCAGCATTTCCTGCTGGCGCTTCACGAGCATATATAATGTCATTTGTTTCAGGAACAGCACGAGCGTTTCTTTTATTATATACACTTTCTGAAACTCTATGGACACCATCTAAATTCAGATATCCTTCTCCAACGTTTGGAGTTCTAATTAGAGGATAGCCATGCCCTTCATCTTTGGCAGTGGAATGTGGACAATCTTCTATCAATTCTGTTATATCACAGAGCCTTACCCACTCCCAACTCTCAGGAATCTCAAACGGTGCTTCAATCTCATCATCAGATGCAGACTTTTTGCTCCGCTTGATCTTTCCTTCTTTGATGAGGCGTTCTTTTTCAGCACGGATGCGTTCCAGCAATACGGAAGCTGGCTCGTCATTCGGGTCTTGGGGAACGAGCTTACCACGAATGGCTAGGTCGAGTATCTTCTGGCGTAGTTTCTTCGTATCCATTATCTGCAATGTTTACTTGTTTACGTCTTCCTCAACTTCGCTATCCTCTATAAAGTTTTCAAAGCGGGCTTTGGCTGCCTCTAAGGATTTCTGAATCTGGCGTTGCAGAACTTCACGTGAAGGTAACTCTGTCAGATATTTGGCAACCTTGATTCCTGCCTTGTCTAACTGCAGCAGCTCGATCTGTTCTTCGCTTCCTTCAGTACAGAGCAAGAGGCCAAGGGGTGATTCTTCGCCTGATTCCACCTCATTGGCTTCAAGCCACCGGAGATAAAGTTCCATCTGCCCCTTGTATTCTGCCTTAAATCGACCTTTTTTGAGATCAAGGGCTATCAGACGATGCAGGCGGCGATGATAGAACAACAGGTCGAGATAGAAGTCCTCACCATCGATAATCATACGCTTTTGGCGAGCCACGAAGCTGAAACCATTGCCCAGTTCTATGATGAACTGCTCTAAATGAGCCAGCAAACAATCCTCTAAAGTCTTCTCGCTATAAAAGCCTTTCAGTCCTGTGAACTCCAAGAAGTACGGACTCTTGAATACAAGATCAGGTGACATCACATTGTCGTTGCGCAAAGTGGAGAGCTCTTTCTTGATGAACTCTTCTGGTTTTCCGCTGATAGCTGTGCGCTCAAAGAGCATACCGTCGATCTCTTTGCGAAGGTGACGTATACTCCATCTTTCAGATGCTGCCAAAGTAATATAGAATTCCCGCTGAAGATCATCCTTTAAAGGCAATATCTCTACAAAATGAGACCATGACAATTGTTGTGACACTGTCGCAACAATTTGTTTATTAGGAAATAGTTTTGCAAATTTCATCATCCTCGTGATGGAACTCTTTTCAAATCCTTTCTCTCCATACTCTGCCTGCAATTGTTGCGACACTGTCGCGACAATTTGTTTTCCGTACTCAGCACGCTGATTATCAAGCACTTCGCGATTAATGCGCTCACCAATATGCCAATACATCATGGTCAATTCGTAGTTGGCAGTAGCAGCTACGTGACCACGAGCCTGATTGATTATCTGACGCAAATCCTGTATCAGAGATTGTGTCGGCGGTGTTGACACAATTTGCTTGCTATTATCTGTTTCGTTCATTCCTCAATTCCTTTTAATAAATCCTGTAATTTTGCAACAGCCTTGCTGATGTTATCACTCTTCTGCTGGATGGTGGCCATCAGTTCTGTGAGCGTGAGGTCATCATCGTCATTGGTTTCCTTGATCCAAAAGATATCAAGGCTGGTCTTGTCGCGCTTTAGCAGTTCCGCCACAGGATATTTGCGCCAACGACCATTGGGATTCTCCTCACTATAGGTTTCCTGTCGTGCAGAAAGATTGTCTGCATGATAGCAGGTGACGAAATCGTCAAGATGGTGACGCATCATAGGCTTGGTGGCCAAAGTGTGCTTGATGCCTGTGCGATAGTCGTAATACCACACGTCTTTTGTTGGCTCACCCTTTTTGAAGAAAAGTACGTTGGCTTTCACACCCTGTGCATAGAAGATACCCGTAGGCAGTCGGAGGATAGTATGCAGATTGAAGTTCTTCAGCAATTCCTTACGAATAATTTCACCAGCATTGCCCTCAAACAATACATTGTCAGGCAGCACCACAGCAGCGCGACCAGTATTTTTCAGCATCACCATGATATGCTGGAGGAAGTTCAGCTGGTTATTCTTGGTCTCTACATAGAAATCAGGACGGTCTATATCCACACTACCAGCAGGACGCGTGCCAAAAGGCGGATTGGCCAGAATGACATCCACCAGTTTCTGAGGCTGCTTCTCTAATGAGTCCTCACAAAGAATCGGGCTGCGATTGGTGCCGATGCCATGCAGATAGAGGTTCATGGAGGCCAGCGTCACCACCAGGGCAGTATTATCATAGCCTAATAAAGCCTCATCGCGCAGGAAATCGCGCTTGGCCTTATCCTGCGACTGATCCTTCATAAAGTCGTAGGCAGCCAGGAGGAATCCACCCGTTCCACAGGCAGGATCACAAACGGTCTCTCCTATCTTGGGGCAGGTGACTTCGACCATTGCAGAAATCAATGAACGAGGGGTGAAATACTGGCCTGCTCCACTCTTTTTATCCTGACCGTTCTTTTCGAGGATGCTCTCATAGATGGCACCTTTCACGTCGCCATCCATCACCATCCATTGTTCCTCATCGATGAGGGTGATGACCTTGCGCAGATAGACGGGCTTGTCGATTTTGTTCTGGGCCTTTACAAAAATGGTGCCAATGAGGTTTTCCTCTGCACTCAGTTTCTTCAGCGTCTCCTCGTACTGGGCAATCAGGTCCAGGCCTTTCAGATCGATGAGGTCTTTCCAACGGTAGCCCTCCGGAATGGACGAGGCTTCACCAAACATTTCGGTGTTCTCGTCGTCCATCTTCAGGAACAGGAGATAAGTAAGTTGTGTGATATAGTCTGTAAAGCCGATGCCCTGCCCTGAGAGCGTAGTGGCCAGTGTCCAGACTTTTTTGGTAAGCGATGTTTCTTTATTTGTAGCCATAAAATGTTATGCGGTTTTTCTGTAAAGTAAGAACTTCGAGAGAGAAATAAGTGCCTCGTCAGCCTGCTCTTTTCCTCCAAAGGCGCTGATCAGCTGCGCAGCACGCGACCTGTCATCGTCGATGATATCCTTGATGGTGCAGGCACCATTCGAGGCGATATAGTCCACGATCTGTCGGATGATGGCTATCTGCGATTCTGTCACCGTTCGCTGCATCTGTCCATACCAGAGGTTAAAACGCTGCTGGGCCAAAGGGTACAGGCTCTCCAGTTTCTCTATCTGATGATTGGCAAAGCGCACCAACTGAATGATATTGGTGAGTGCTTCTTTCTCCTCCTTGGTGGTATGTCGTTTGACAGACTGAGGATCCACTATGGCATACGAATTCCAGATGCGCGAAGACTGGAACTTGTTGTTGGCCATCTTCAGCTTGTTCTCCAAGTCTTTCAGGATATAGTAAGTCAGAGGTTCACCCTCATTATTATAGATCATACGAAGTGCCTCTATCTCATCCTTATGCGCCTCGCAATACTCCTCAAAGGCCGATGTCACTTTTTGGGCCTCTTCCTGTGAGAAGCCCTTAGAGATAAGCGTATCCTCGCCTGGTTGCAGGGTTTCCACGAATCCTGCTGCCAAGATCAACAGGTAATGACGTGCCTCAGGATGATGCGTCAGCGGAGCCACCAATGCCTTACGCTCCAGATTGGGAGCATTGATATCCTCATAGATTTCCAGTCCCCTTGCATAAGCCTCATAGATATTTGAAGCAATCTCCTTCATACCTACATGAGCCAGTCTTTTGAATTCTTCACGCTGGCTGTCATTGCATTTCTTGTCGATGCGTGGCAGTTTGGCTGCAAGGGTCAGGAGGTTCTCGTCAGACACATTGCCATGCGTCAACAGTTCTAATAGCCGTCTCAGTGTGATGGTTGGACCCTGAGGGCCATTGCCACCACCAGGAACCGTCTTGTGGGATTCTGTCACACCAACGGCATCCACCAGGAAATAGCAGTCCTTGCTGAAGGCATTGGGTGTGACGTTACGCAACTGGTCGTCGCCAATGGTGCGGACACCACGTCCTTTCATCTGGATATAGAGCGGTTCAGAGGCCACATCGCGCATGAACATCACCACCTCCAGGGGCTTGACGTCAGTGCCCGTAGCCACGAGCGTACAGGTAACGGCTATGCGGAACTCCTTATCATTACGGAACTGGCGTATCAGTTCGTTGCTGTCGCCTGAAGAATAGGTGATTTTCTGTACGAACTTATCATCAGTCCTGCCAAATACCTCCTTTGCAATCTTGACGATGTTCGTAGCATGATTCTCATTGAGCGCAAAGATGAGCGTCTTGGGCAGATAGTCCATGATGGGCTCACGCTGAGGATCCGTGAACATCTCCGTATACACAGCATCACGATAGGTCTCCAGCACCAGTTTGATCTGAGCAGGATTGATGATACTGCGGTTCAGTTCTTCTCGGGTGTAATTCTTGGTTTCCTCATTCTTGATATCCTCTACTTCGCCTGTGTATCTGGTCACTCGCTTCAGTTTCTGGCCTTTGAGAATGGCACCGCCATTTTCTGTGGCTTCTGTCTTGATACGGTAGATACGGCCATCCACATTCACACCATCGACGATGGACCGCTCCAGCGTATAGTTCACCACAAGGTTCTTGTTGAAGAAGGCCAATGTTTCTGGCACAGGCGTCGCTGTCAGACCTATCATCTTGGCGGTATTGAAGTACTCCAGCACTTTACGCCAGTCACCATAGATAGAACGGTGGCACTCATCGATGATGATCACATCGAAGAAGTCTGGTGGCAGTTGGATATTGCCAGGTAGTTCCACCTCGCCTGTTGCAGGATCGTCATCGTCGTTGTCATCATCGGTAATTTCCTTTCCTGACAACAGGGAGAACAGTCGCTGAATGGTGGAAATGACCACATTACTATCTGATGGCACCTTGTTTGACTTCAGGCGATTCACCGTGAAAATGGTATTGAAGGGATCGCCATTCTCTGTAAGTCGGAACATACCGAACTCACCCTCTGCCTGTTTGCCTAAGTTGTTTCTATCCACCAAGAACAGGATGCGCTTCATGGGTGTATAAGCCAGGAAACGATAGGCTGCCATACAAGCGGTATAGGTTTTTCCAGCACCTGTAGCAAGAACAAGAAGTGCCCGGTTCTGACCTGCGCGGAAACTGTTTTCCAACTCGGAAATGGCCTCGTACTGGCAGTCGCGCAGGCCTTTCTTATTCAGAGTAGGCAAGCCTGCAAAGGGATCATCGATGCCCAGCATCTTGACCATCTCCTTGGGGGTATAAATCCTGTTGAGCGGTTCTAAGTTGGATTCTTCATCACGACAATCGCGGAAATAGGTCTCTTCGCCGTTTGAGACGAATATGAATGGAAGCGGACTGGCAATAGCCCTATAACGATCGGCTGGGACATATCTCGTATAACGGATAGCCTGTTCACAAACCACATCAGAGGCCACATTCACCTCCTTTCGTTTGGCTTCAAGAACGCCTACAGCCATACCATTGAGGAACAGGAAATAGTCTGCTTCACGATTTCCTTCCAATAGTCCCTCGCGAATGGCAGCAGCTGTGATGGTGGGTGAATAGAAATCCCTATCCACGACCTGCCAGCCAGCATCCACAAACATCTGGTCTATCTTTACCCTTGCTTTTTCTTCTGGTGTCATAAGCATGTGATGTTTACAAGCTAATAGCTATAGCCATCGGTTTGATGATACATTCATCTATATGTTAGATTCTGCAAAGATAAGGCATTTTTTTCAGAAAACAAATAAAAAAACTAGGTTTTTTAATTCGACTCCTTCAAAATCGGTTTTTCCCATATTGTTTACAAGGTACAACGCAGGGACGCAGAGACGCAGGGACACAGGGTCATAGAGGGTAACACGATGAAGAGAAAAGACACAGGTTTGTGTTGCATGTTGCAAAATGCTATTTTCAAAGTTCCGAGAATAGCTGAAAATTGTATTATATATTATTATATTTTGAATGTTTCAACTTCTGCCTGGGAGAAGGATTAAGGTCGTTATGTGAAAGTAGCAAATGACCCTATGACCCTGCGTCTCTGCGTTTGTGTAGGCCTGGGAAACCTTAGACCAAAGTCGGACTTTCAAGTAAGGAAACTCTGAGTTTATACTGCCCTTTAATAAGTCGCAAGCCTTGTGAAGATTTGGAGATGTGGAAAAAGTTTGCTAACTTTGCCAAAAATTTGGTTAAGTCAGGTTGCACCTCAGCAAAAAGCGAGTTTTCTGCGTTTGGTTTGCACTGACTTTGTCCAACGAATTTAAGGTTTGTAGATTATGGGTGAGGATATTATCGAGTTTGACGGCATCAGGGATACGATGCAGGGTATCATCAAGGTGGTTGGCGTTGGTGGTGGCGGCTGTAATGCGGTTCGTAATATGTTTAACGAGAATGTGACGGGCGTCACTTTTGCAGTCTGCAATACGGACAGCCAGTCGCTGAAGGGGTCGCCGGTGCCTGTGAAAGTGCTGATGGGCGAGGGCCTTGGCGCTGGCGGTGATCCTGAGATCGGCAAGTCTGAGGCTGAGAAAAGCATCGACACACTGAGAGACATCATGAACGACGGTACGAAGATGGTGTTTATCACGGCGAGCATGGGTGGCGGCACGGGTACGGGCTCTGCGCCTGTGGTGGCCAAGATAGCCAAGGATATGGGACTGCTGACGGTGGGCGTGGTGACGATACCGTTCTATTTCGAGCGTAAACCGAAGATCGTCCAGGCGCTGAAGGGTGTGGACGAGATGAGGAAATATGTGGATGCCATCCTTATTATTAATAATGAACGCCTGTGCGATGTGTATTCTGACTCTGAGATCTCGCTGAAGGAGGCTTTCGGTCGTGCGGATAATATCCTGAAGGATGCGGTGAAGGGCATCTCGGAACTGATTACCATCCACAGCGAAGGCAGCATCAATCTTGACTTCCGTGATGTGGAGGCGACGATGAAGAACGGTGGCGGGGCCATCATGGCGATGGGACGTGCCAGCGGTGAGCATCGTGTGGAGAAGGCTATCATCGACGCCCTGAACTCGCCTTTGCTCTATGGCAATGATATCGGCAAGGCGAAGCGGATACTCTTTAATATCTATGCCAGCGACGAGCATCCGATCTTCGTCCGTGAGATGCAGGAGATCGATGACTTCTTCGACCAGTTGGATCCCAACATCAACGTCATCTGGGGTACGTCGACGGATGAGGCCCTGGGGGAGGACGCGAAGGTGACCATCCTGGCGACGGGGCTGGAGGACGATATGCGCAAGGAGATCAGTCAGAATGTGCATCGTACTGACGATGACTTCTATGAGGATCTGATACCAAAACTCTATAAGCCTGCCAAGAAGGTGATAGAGGTCATCGCCCAGCAACTGCCTTTCGAGGTGGAGCCTGCACCAGAGCCGGAACCCGCCAAGGAACCTGAACCTGTGGCAGAGCCTGATCCAGTAGTGGAGCCTGAACCGGAACCTGTGGAGCAGACAGAGGAGGAAGAGAAACCGGATGACCCGGAAGAGCCTACGATGGTGAGCAAATGGAAGGGGTGGTTGAATAACCTGATGAAAGAGGTGACGGAATGAGTGAGACGATGCTTTCGCCTGAAGAGATGGCCCGGGAGTTGAAACGACTGGCCATGCAGTTGCAGCAGGCGGGTAGGAGTGACCTGCTGTTGCATGCCCTTGGTGTGCCCCTGCTGGAGGAACTCCGTATCGAGGCAGCCAAGGGAAGGCTGAGCCGGCTGGTGATCACGACGGACTATCGTTTCATCCTGGCGGACTATCAGAAGGAGGTGGAACTGCAGCCTGTACACAAGGCGGTCTATCTGCTGTTCCTGGCGCATCCAGAGGGTATCGAGTTCAAACGGCTGGCGGACTATCGTACGGAACTGTTACGCTATTATATGGCGACGGCGAAGATGATGGATAAGGAGAAGGTGATAGAGGGGGTGGACCATCTGGTCGATCCTCTCGACAATGCCATCAACGAGAAGTGTTCACGTATCAAGAAGGTGTTTCTCGAACTGATGGATGAGTACACGGCCAGTTACTATATCATCAGCAGTCATACGCATAAACATGTCGTCGGCTCCAGTCGTATCTGGTACGAACGGCTGAAGGTGGTGAGGCTGCCAAGGGAACTGGTGGTGTGGAAAAGAGGGTAGGCGGGTGGCCTGTGGGAGTTTAGACGTCGTATAAATTAGATTCTAAACATCGAAATTGTTTGTGGGTATCGGAAATTTGTCGTATATTTGCAAACGAAAGTTTTTGACGAACTATTCACTCACATTATTAATATTATAAACAAGTACATTTATGAAGAAAAAATTTATTTGCGCCGTTTGTGGATATATCTATGAAGGCGATGCTGCTCCCGAGAAGTGCCCCATCTGTAAGGCTCCTGCTTCAAAGTTCTCTGAGTTGAAGGATGATGCCGACATGACCTATGCCACCGTTCATAAGATTGGTGACGGCAAGCCCGAAGGTGTCAGTGAGGAGATGATTCAGGACCTGCGTAACCACTTCAACGGTGAGTGCGGCGAGGTCGGTATGTATCTGGCCATGGCCCGTCAGGCTGACCGTGAGGGCTATCCCGAGATTGCCGAGGCCTTCAAGCGCTATGCTTTTGAGGAGGCTGACCACGCCAGTCGTTTCGCTGAACTGCTGGGTGAGTGTGTCTGGGATACGAAGACGAACCTGGAGAAGCGTGCCGCTGCTGAGGCTGGTGCCTGCGAGGATAAGTTCCGTATTGCCAAGAACGCCAAGGCCGCCGGCTTTGACGCTATCCACGACACTGTTCACGAGATGGCCAAGGACGAGGCCCGTCACGGTGCCGGCTTCGCTGGACTGCTGAAGCGTTATTTCGGTAAGTAAAACACAATAAACCGACGATTAATCCGTTTTATCATTACGATGAAACGGATTTTTTATTTTCTCGCGATAGCATGGTGCCTGGTGGCTTGTCAGGACGATGATCAGTTTTCGGCCAGCACGGGCCTGCGCCTGGAGTTCCCGTCAGATACGTTGCTGATGGATACGGTCTTCAGCCGTACCCCTTCGTCGACCTATACGTTCTGGGTGCATAATCAGAATGATACGGGCATCCGCATGGACCGCATCCGCCTCAAGAGAGGTAACCAGACGGGCTATCGGGTGAATGTAGACGGTATCTATCTCGACAATGCCAATGGCTCGCAGACATCGGATGTGGAGATACGCCGCAATGACAGCCTCCTCGTGTTTGTGGAACTGACACCTGGAGAGACCGGGAAACAGGAGCCGGTGCTTGTGGAGGACGACCTGTTGTTCACCCTCGAGAGTGGTGTCGAACAGAAGGTCTGTCTGCAGGCCTGGGTGTGGGATGCCCAAAAACTCTATTCGCCTGTGATCACGAAGGACTCGCTGATCGAATCGACAACGCCGTTGGTCATCTTTGGTGGCATAAAGGTGGAGGAGGGGGCTACGCTGACCGTCAGGAATACGACGCTCTTCTTCCACGACGGGGCCGGACTTGACGTCTATGGTACCCTGCAGGCCGAAGACTGTGTGATGCGTGGCGACAGGCTTGATGACATGTTCGACTATCTGCCCTACGACCGTGTCAGCGGCCAGTGGAGCGGTATCCATATCCATGAGAACTCCAAGGACAACCTGCTCGTCCGTACCGAGATCCGTAATCCGCTCTACGGGGTGGTCTGTGATTCGGCTGAACTGGACATGGACCATTGTCGGATTGAGATGGAAGGATGTGTGATTCATAATTGTGAGGGGGCTGGTCTGTCGGCAATCAATGCCTATGTCCGTCTGAGCCACTGCCAACTGTCGAATACTGGTGGCGACTGTTTCTCAATCTACGGCGGTGTAGCAGAGATCAATCACTGTACGTTCGCGCAGTTCTATCCGTTCACTGCAGACCGTGGCGCGGCCATCCGTTTTACTAATTATTACGTTGATACCGAATTCCCGCTCTATGTGTATTGTTCCAAGTCGATCATGACGGGCTATGCCGACGATGTGGTGATGGGAGAGATGGTTGGTGAGGATGCCAGCACCTTCGACTATGAGTTCAGGGAGTGCCTGATGCGAACACCAGAGGTGACTGATGATCCCAAGCGTTTTGTAGATATCATCTGGGAGACACCCAAAGATTCCATCGAGGGAAAGAAGCACTTTGTGACTATCGACGAGGATAACCTCATCTACGACTTCCACCTCGACTCCTTGTCGACAGCCAAGGGGCTGGGATGCTATTAACTCAGAATTCAGCGAAGGTAAGAGGCATCAAAGACCTGATTCCATCGATGATGTAGACACACCGACGTCCGTAGATCAGGATGCGGATGGGGTGCTTGGCGCGTGTCTCTGATTCGATGATGACCTGTCGGCAACTGCCACAGGGACCTGTCGGCTCCTCCGTCAGTTCTCCGTCGGTGCCTCGGGCGGCAATGGCGAGCACCTCGACGGCAGTGTCAGGATACTGGGCTCCGGCAGCAAACAAGGCGGTGCGCTCCGCACACAGTCCCGATGGATAGGCCGCATTCTCCTGATTACAGCCAATCACCGTCTTGCCGTTTTCCAGCCTGACGGCAGCACCGACATGGAAATGGGAGTAGGGGGCATAACTGCGACTGGTGGCCTCGATGGCCTGTTCTATCAACTGGCGGTCTTCAGCGCTGAGTTCTTCCATCTGGCATTCCAGGATGACGGATTTTAGTTCTACTTTCTTCATAGATGTCATATTTTTCTGCAAAAATACGAATAATTCGAGAGAATTCATTACTTTTGCACAATAATTTTAAATATGAGGAAGTTTTTTGTATCTATCACGCTGTTGGTAGCAATACAGGTTCAGGCACAGATCAGTTGGAATCAGACCTATCAGCAGTATATCAATCAGTATAAGGATATCGCCATCGAGCAGATGCAGCGTTACCATATCCCGGCTTCCATCACCCTGGCCCAGGGTATCTTCGAGAGCGGGGCTGGAAGGAGTGAACTGGCCGTCAGGGGGAACAACCATTTCGGCATCAAATGTGGCAGTGGATGGAATGGGCGTCGGCTCTATCATGATGACGATGAAATGGGCGAATGTTTCCGTTCGTACAACAGTGCCTATGAGTCGTATGAAGACCATTCGAAGTTCCTGGCCGGGAAACAACGCTACCAGGCACTGTTCAAGTTGAAACTGACGGACTATAAGGGATGGGCGAGAGGCCTGAAGGCTGCGGGCTATGCGACGAACCCGCAGTATGCACAGAAACTGATAGAGATCATACAACTCTATAAACTATATCGTTATGATGATGCCAAACACTATGATAAGTTCATGGCTGAGCATACGAAGAGTACGCCTCATGGCGCACCTCTTCACACGATTAAACTGTTTAATAAGAACTATTATCTGATTGCCCGTCGTGGCGATACCTTCAAGTCTATCGCCGATGAAATCGGCATCAGTTACCGAAAACTGGCCAAATACAACGAGCGTGACAAACACGACACTCTGGTGGAAGGAGAGTTCATCTGGCTGAAGAAGAAACAGACGAAGGCACCTAAGGATTACAAGGGGCGTCTGCACTACGTAAGACAGGGAGAGTCGATGTACAGCATCGCCCAGAACTATGGTATCCGTCTGAAGAACCTGTACAAGATGAACCACCTTTCGCCAGATTACCAGATTAGAGTGGGAGATACTCTAAGATTGAGGTAATAAACCGCAGATTACGCAGATTGCACAGATTTGCTACGCGATTGTAGTGTCTATAATAATCTGTGAAATCTGCGTAATCTGTGGTTTTCTTAGAGCGGAATACGGGAATCGAACCCGCCTCCCAGGCTTGGGAAGCCCGTGCACTACCGATGTGCTAATTCCGCGAAAATAAAGTTTCCTGATTTCTATGAGCCGATACCCGGACTCGAACCGGGGACCTACGCATTACGAATGCGTTGCTCTACCAACTGAGCCATATCGGCAACCTCTTAAAGAGCGGTACACCCGCAGGGGCTCGAACCCTGGACACCCTGATTAAGAGTCAGGTGCTCTACCAACTGAGCTACGGGTGCATCAAAATTTCAAAAAGAAAGGAGGGTCGCTTGCCTCCTCTGTACACCCGCAGGGGCTCGAACCCTGGACACCCTGATTAAGAGTCAGGTGCTCTACCAACTGAGCTACGGGTGCATCTTTTTCGTTTTGCGGGTGCAAAGGTACACACTTTTTTCCATTCCACCAAACTTTTTGTGGATTTTCTTCTAAAAAAGTTATTGTCTGGTAGAGTGGAATCCGTCGATGTTCTCATATCGGCGTTGCATCATCCGCTTGTAGATGTGACGGATCCATATCGGATGGGTTACAATGAAGGCCAATCCTAACAGCGACATGAAGATGAAGGTGTAGGTGGGACCCACCAACAGGAACCCTATCGTGGCGATGGCACCAGGGGCAAACAGCGACAGGAGTTCAATGACCAGTTGCATGCCGTTCTCGAAGTTGCCCTTGGCAGTCATCTTCTGTTGAAGGGGCAGTGTCTGCTTGTTGTATACAGCCAACTGGAAGATGACAAAGTGCAATACACCGGCTGTCAGGAGCATATAGCCCAAGAGCATCAGCAGCGTGAACTTGCCTGTGAACACTGCCGGAAGCATCACCAGGAAGGGGACGAGCAACACGGCTCCGTAGAACCAGAACTTCGCCTCCAGCAGGGCGATGATATTCTCGCGGTGCATCATCAACAGATCGATGTAGTTGCCTTCCTGGCCCATAATCTTGATAAGGGTCGTCACGCTGTAGATGGCAAAGCAGTAGAGACACCAGAAGTTCTGCATGTACACATTGTCATAAATAGGTGTATAGGCGATGAGCATCGAGAACACAATGATCAGCGTCAGACTCATGATGCAGCGTGAGCGCATGGTCTTGTTGCGGAGGTTCGACTTCAGTTCGATCTTCAGGTATTCGCCTACAAGTCCGAACCGATTGAGAAAAGCGAACTGCGACACGTGTTTCAACTCACGTTCTTTCTTCTTCGAGATCTCCTCGTAGACATATTTGAACTGGAGGTGACGGTTGATGAAGAACAACAGGACGAGCACCAGGATGACCGTGGGCAGTAGCCACCAGGATTGTCCGGCCTCGGCATAGAGGTCGATCATTCTGCCAAAGCCTTTCTTTCCGAAATCCAGTAGCAGGGGGAGGAACGGGATGGTGTAGAACACAATGCCGGCAAGAAACCACACCACCTTGCGGTTGACGAGTGTACGGAAGAACAGATATACCTGGCTGTTGAGCATGATGAACAGCAGACAGACGACGAGTTCCAGCAGTATGACCCACACCCCAGCACCAGCCATAATCAGGATGATGGAGTAGGGTATGAACATGCAGAGCCAGAGGAAGTTGTAGCCGCTCAGATGTGATGACAACAGGAAACACTCGATGGCCGTATATCTGGAGATCGGCAGCAGGATATAAGGCTTGACCATCATGCCAGGCGTGGTCTGTATCACATATCTGAACAGATAGTCGATGGCAAGGATGATGGGTATGAACGATACCATCCGACCCGCCTCGCCTTCGGCGGTCATGGCGATGATACTGCCATAGAGGATCATGTAAAGTGCCATCATGCCGGCACCGAAATAGGTGATGGCTTTTGCCCATTTGTTCTGCTCGAAGATCGGACTGCGCTTATAACTCAGCGTCGTATTCTTCCGCAGCAGCCTATACAGCATTAGTCTATTCATCTATAAACTATAAACTCTAAACTCTAAACTATAAACTCTAAACTAAAGCCCTACCTCAGGTCGATGACTTCAGCATGTGGGAACTCCTTGGCATTGAAGCGGAACTGACTGTCGGCTGCGGGCTGCTTCTTCAGACCAGTGATGTCGAAGATGGTCCATTTCTTACCCTGCAGTAGTTTCACCTGTGTAGGGCGATATGACTTTTTGTCGACAGTGATAAACAGTTCCTTGATCTTACGTTCGGCTGTCGAGGCTGTCAGGTGGACCACATGACTGCTGCCACTGCTGTTGATCGTAGCGTTGTACCCTTTCTTATAGAGGTTGATGAAGTTGTAGGGGTTGATGGCCTGCAACTGGGCTTCAGTGGGGGTGCTGATGTTCACCTCGTCGTTATCCTTCATATAGGTCCACTGGGTCTTGCCGTCAAACCAGACGCTGGCCTGTGGAGTGGTGGCATGGAATTTCTTGCCTTTGATGATGATAGTGCCGCTGGTACTGCCCATGCTGCCTGTCATCTTAAAGTCGGCCTTCACGCCTTCTTTCATCGTCACGGTGGCAGCAGCCTTGTCAAGTACGCTCTTGGCCGTCTGGGCTTGTGAGGATGTTGAGAGGTAAGTGGCAAGGGGTAAGAGGTAAGAGAATACTAAAACCGCCACCTTTGTCCATCTGCTTTTGAATGTTATCTTTTCCATCTGTCTATTATATCTGTCTTTTATATCCTTTATTTCCGTCAATTGTTTTTTTACTTAAATGTAATCATCTGTAAACTGTAAACCGTAAACTGTAAACAAACGAAAACTACTTCAGGCTAGCCAGCAGATTATTGAGGCTGTTCTCATCCTGGATCATCACCTCACGTGGCTTAGAGCCCATGGCAGCCCCCACGACTCCAGCCTTCTCCAACTGGTCCATCAGTCGGCCGGCACGGTTGTAGCCGATAGCGAACTTACGTTGGATGAGTGAGGTGGAACCACTTTGGTTGATGACAATCAGACGGGCTGCATCCTCAAACAAGGGGTCGAGGTGTTGCATATCTACGTCCTTGTCACCACCACCGTCGAAGTCGGCCTCTGGTGTGTCGGGCTCTGGCAGTTCAAACGGCATGTTGTAACTCTGCTGGTCGGCAATGAAGTTGTTGATGCGTTCCACCTCTGGCGTATCAACGAAGGCACATTGTACACGGATGGGCTCGGCACCACCCAGGTAGAGCATGTCGCCTCGTCCGATCAGTTGCTGGGCTCCCGTACGGTCGAGGATGGTCTTCGAGTCGATACCGGCACTCACCTTGAAGGCGATACGGGCTGGGAAGTTGGCCTTGATATTACCTGTGATGATGGTCGTCGTCGGACGCTGGGTGGCAATGACCATGTGGATACCTACGGCACGCGCCAACTGGGCGATACGGGCGATAGGCAGTTCGATCTCCTTACCGGCTGTCATGATCAGATCGCCGAACTCATCGATGATCACTACGACATACGGCATAAAACCGTGTCCCATACAGGCAGGGGCGGCGTTCTGCGGAACGATCTTACGCTCCAGGAACTTCTTGTTATACTCCTTGATATTGCGTGCGCCGACTTCTTTCAGCAGGTCATAACGCTTGTCCATCAACTTACAGAGGGAGTTCAGCGTGCGCACCACCTTCGTCACATCGGTGATGATGGGATCGGCATCGTCGTCGGGCACCTTCGCCAGGAAGTGGTTGATGAGCGGGTTGTAGATCGAGAACTCCACCTTCTTCGGGTCTACAAGTACGATCTTCAGTTCAGCAGGATGCTTCTTGTATAATAAAGAAGTAATGATGGCATTCAGGCCGACGGACTTACCTTGTCCGGTGGCACCGGCTACGAGCAGGTGGGGAGCCTTGGCCAGGTCGAACATGAAGACCTCGTTGGTGATGGTCTTACCGACGGCACAGGGCAGTTCCATCGTTGATTCCTGGAACTTCTTGGAGTTCAGGATCGATTCCATCGACACAATCGAGGGCTTGGCGTTAGGTACCTCAATGCCGATGGTGCCTTTGCCAGGGATGGGGGCGATGATACGGATGCCAAGGGCGGAAAGACTCAGGGCGATGTCGTCTTCGAGTGAACGGACCTTTGAAATACGGACACCCGGAGCGAGGGTGATCTCGTAAAGGGTGATGGTGGGTCCCACCGTTGCCTTGATGCTTGAGATCTCCACGCCGAAGGTGCGCAGCACATCGACAATCCTGTTCTTATTGGCGGTCTGCTCAGCCATGTCGATATAGGGCTTGCCGTCGTTATCGTATTTCTTCAACAGGTCGAGGGTGGGATAGTGGTAGTTCTCCAGGTCGCGCTTCGGATCATAGGGCTCCAGGTCTTCCAGGGCCTGGGCCATGGTCTTTTTGTTGGCGGCTTCCTCGCCTAAGGTCTCTTCCACGTTGAAAGCGACGTCTTTGCCTGTGGTTCGGGTCTGGCCGGCTTTATCGGACTGGCCGTCATCATAGACCTTGTCGATGACCACGGTATGATCTTCCTTGAACTCAACCACTTGTTCGACAGGGTTGTCAAATACGGTGGGCTCATCATCCTCATCGTCTCCGTCATCATGGCCTAACTGGGTCTCGTAAGAATCTGGCTTTTCGTTGGGGTCGTTGTTTGCAATAACAAATTTAACCCTGTCGATGAACTTGCTTGGGTTCAGCAACTTACGGATAATCTGGATGGTCTCTGCACTGAGGTAGGTCAGGAAGGCAATGGCGGTCAGTCCGAGAATGGCCGTGAGACCTGGCGTTCCCACCAGATTGCCGATGTAATTGCAGATGTACAGGCCGTGGTCACCGCCAGGACTGTAACAGGTATCCGTGAAGAATGGTGCCAGAAGCAGTGACATCGCCACTGACGCCCAGATCATCAGGAACATCAGCGAGAAGAACCATTTCCATAAGTTCACCTTGTAAGCCCTTGTCAGATGTATTCCCGTCAGAAACAGAAAAAGTGGAATGAGAAAGGCGGGCAGACCAAAGCAGCGCTTGATGAAAAACCATGAGCACCAGGCTCCCAGACTGCCACAGGTGTTTGTGAACTCGTGGTTCTGGTTGAGAATCTCACCTTCGCGCGGATCTTCAATCATGCTCTGGTCGGCGGCTCCCGTCGATAGATACGACACGAAGGCCAACGTCAGGAATCCTGCCACCAAGGCAAGTCCGATGCCAAGTATGAAGTTGAACGTCTCATTATGGAATATCTTGTCAAGGTTCAATACGCTCGACAGGCTGGAACTCTTTTGAACCTTCTTTTCTTTCTTTTTCTTTATCATATTTTATCAGTTTATGCTATTTTGATGCAAAAGTAGTTGAAAAAACTTAGATTTCATCATAAAATGCTGTTTTTTTTGTAATTTTGCACCAAGAAATGAAAAAGTTGATTTATAACAAGGTTGATAAGGCCATGATTTCGCAACTCAAGCGGGTTGTGTACTATGGCAAGATCTATGTCGTGACATCCGCAGCCGATGCAGAGAATGTTGTCGACTATCTGTTGTCGCAGCCTGTTTTGGGCTTTGACACCGAGACGCGTCCCGCCTTCGAGAAAGGCAAGAACTACCTTTGCTCCCTGCTGCAGGTCTCTACGCGCACAGACTGTTTTCTCTTCCGCCTGAACACCATCGGACTTTGTCCGGCTGTGGTACGACTGTTGAGCGACACGAAAGTGACGAAGGTGGGGCTGGCGTGGAATAATGACATCCAATCCCTGAAGAGACTTGGGAACTTCAATCCAGGCCATTTCATCGACTTACAGGACATGGTACACCAACTAGGAATCGAGGATCAGAGTCTGGTGAAGATCTATGCCAATCTCTTTGGAGAGCGTATCAGCAAGGCAGAGCGCCTCTCCAACTGGGAGCGTCGCGAACTGACAGAGAGACAGATGGAGTACGCAGCCATCGACGCTTGGGCTTGTGTGCGTATTTATGATGAAGTGAACCGACTGCTGGCCACCCAAGAGTATGAGATGGAAGACAGGTCGGATGATAATGTGAATCAGAACAATGAGACAGGTCTATCTTAAGCGAGGTAAGGAGGAGAGTCTGCTCCGTTTCCATCCCTGGGTGTTCTCTGGAGCCATCCAGCATGCTGACGAGGGTATTAGTGAGGGC